>Ga0308419_1000292_pt1 | contig 38110 bp, 34 predicted proteins | sample HotsprSampleMS50_FD_203674 | JGI IMG/M metagenome (GOLD analysis project Ga0308419, IMG submission 203674) | Hot spring phototrophic mat microbial communities from Mushroom Spring, Yellowstone National Park, Wyoming, United States - 20090730_MS50 ... | reverse complement strand
CAGCCACGCGCTCGGGTGTGACGCCGGCATCCAGCTCGACTGCGATGCGCCCACCCCGCAGCAGCGCCGCGCGGGTCACGCTCTCCAGCCCGCGCCCAAACTCGTGCGTCGTCATCACCAGCGTCTTGCCGACCTCCGCCAACTCGCGCAGCATCGCGCTCAGGGCGCGCGCCGAGGCCTGATCGAGGCCGGTGAATGGCTCATCCAGCAAAATCAGCGCCGGGTCGTGAATCATGGCTCGCGCGATGGCCAACCGCTGCAACATGCCGCGCGAATAGGTGCGCGCCAAATCGTGCGCCCGCCTGTGCAGATTGACCCGGCGCAACAGGGCCTCAATGTCAATTGACGATTGACGATTGACAATTGACGATTGGCGATTGTCAGTTGGCGATTGTTCATCGAAGCCGTACAGACGGGCGTAGAACAACAGGTTCTCGTAGCCGGTCAGGTCGGGATAGACCAGCGGCTGGTGCGAGACAAAGCCGATCAGCCGGCGGGCGCGGTTCGGGTGTTGCAGCGCGTCGATGCCGGCCACGCTCAGACGCCCGCCATCGGGTTTGCCCAGCGTGGACAACACGCGCAGCAGCGTGGTCTTGCCGGCGCCGTTTGCGCCGAGCACAGCCACAATCTGGCCCGGCCCGACGCTCAGCGACACCCCGCGCAGCACCGGCCGCACGCCATAGGACTTGGTCAACTCATGCGCATCGAGCATGGCTTACAAGAGAGTGATGAGTGATGAGTGATGAGTGGTGAGTGGTGAGTGGTGTGCGTGCTAAGCGATAGCCGCTCTGCAATCTGCACTCTGCGCTTCGCACTCGCCACTCCGCACTCCGATTCACTCCCAAATCTCTCGCAATCGTTTCTTGAGGCCGGCGCGCTGCCTCTGATACGCCGATTCTTTGATCTCGCCGGCCTGGTGTCGCTGATCCAGTTCGACGATTGCCTCCAACAGGCGCTGGCGCTGGCTGGCCAGCGCGGCCTCATCGAGAGATGCGCGCCTGGTTCGCCAGATCAACAGATAGCCCAGCGCCAGCGCAATTGCCAGCGCGATCAGCCCCAGCGCGATCGCCCGACCATCGTCACCTGGCGTCGGCGCCCCGCGCGGCTGGCCAGCCAGCTCGAATCGGGCCGCGCCGCCGGCGGCGACGCTCAGCTCCGCCGGCTCGAACAGGCGGATGCCACCGCTCGACATCTGTTGCACCCCGCGATCCACCAGCCCTGCTGCGCGCAAGTCCATCTCCGGCATCAGCACATCCCAGCGCGCCAGGTCGTAATACACCTGGCGCTCGAAAACGCGCCCGCCGCGATACGGCACGTCATACAACATCGTGATGGACGCAGAGCGCACGCCCGGCGCGACGGCGTCCATGTCATAGATGTCGTCCCCCACGCGCACAAAGCGTTCGCCCAGGCCGGGGCCGTCGAAGCTCAGATTGGTCGCGTCTACCGGCAGGCTCACCCGCACAGAACGAGTCTGGCCCGCCGCGCCGCCCTGCGAGACATACGCTCGATCGCTGATGTTGTCGAACAGGTAGAACTCCACCATCGTGATGAAGCCATCGCGCGCGCTCTGCACAAAAAAGTGCAGCTCGCTGATGCGGATGACCGACGGATCGGTGGTCACTTCGTACACTGGCAACACGCCGGTGATGGCGCGCGTCTCGGTGAATTGCGCCGGCGCGGCAAAGAACTTCGCGCCCTGATAGATGACTTCGGGCTGATAGAAATAATCGGGCTTCACCGGCAAATCGGCAAACACCACCACGCCGGCGTCGTCGAGGGATGCCGTGCGGGAGAGCACTTCGCTGTCCGGCCCATACACGCGCAGCGTGACCGGCAGGCCGGCTGGCGTCGCTCCGCCCGGCGTGCGATTGACGGCGGTAAAGGTCAACACCCCATCCCCCGTGTTGGCCTGCACGCGCACGTCAGCGGGGTTGGCGTAGGCGTAGCCGAAGGCGCGGATGTAATGCGCCAGCGACAGGCGCTGCGCGTCGTCCAGATTCAATGCGGCATGCGCGGCGCCGGCGCTCATGCCCCGCGCCATCTCGTTGAGCGAGGTCTCGGCCAGCCAGCGCGGATCGGCAAAGCTGGGCATTGGGGTTGCGCCGGCCTGTGGCCCATCACCTTGTCCCTGGGGGCCGTGGCAGCTCTGGCATTGTTGGGCATAGAGCGCGTGGCCGGCCTGGATCACATCATCCGGCGCGCCCAGCGCCCAGACGTAGGCCAGCACATCCCAGCGCTCCTGCGGCGTCAACGACCCGGAAAAGCCGGGCATCAGCCGTTCGATGCGCCCCTGGCTGATCAGATCAAACCACGCGCGCGGCTCGGCGGCGCGCTGCGTGTCAGGATTTGAGAGGCGCGGCACGAGGCTGCCTTGCTCGCGCACCTGAGCGGCGCGCGGGCCGTCGGCCAGGCCGGCGTCACCGTGACAGGCCGCGCACTTGCTGGCATATATCACCGCTCCGCGCGCCGCATCCGGCGGGGCCGGTGGCGCCAGTTCTTCCGCTGGTCGCGTGGGCAACACAGCCGGCGTGAGCAAGTCTTCGACAGATGGGAGTTGTCGCGCGCCGGCCATCGAGCAGCCGGCCAACACCAGCGCCAACAGGCCGGCGGCCATACAGGCAACCGGATATCGGAGCAAAGTCTTCATGCAATGGGATTCCTGTGCCGGGACGCGAGGGGTCACGTCTGCGCGCGAAGCGACTGGCCGCATTTGGCGCAAAAGCGGTCATCGGGGAGGACGGGTCGGCCGCATACCGGGCATACCGCTCCGGCGCGACGGACTCCGTCCGCCGGGGCCGCAGGGGACGAAGCGCCTTGTCGGAGCCTGGCCACTGCGGCCTCGATTTCAGCGTCCGCCGCTGCATCGTCATCGCGCACCCCGTCCGCGCCGGCTCCATCCGCTGCGTGGTTGCTCCTGGCCGGCGGCTCCAGCCGTTCCAGCGCATCCAGTTCGCGCAACACCTCTGCCCCACGTTGCACCAGCGCCTGGCGCATCGCGTGATAGTCCTCTTCGTTCAACTTGTGCGTGCGATAGTCAAAATCCAGATCGCGGATCGAGCGGACGATGGCGGCGCGCTCGGCTTCCAGCGCATCGCGTCGTGAGGCCGGCTGCGCCAGCGGCGTCTTTGGCTCCAGGAGCGGCATCATCGCCAGCACAACAACAACCGTCAGCAGCGCCAGTCCGATCAGGAGGGTTCCAATGCCGAAGGTCATGCCCTACTCCGCCAGCAATGCTTCGATCTCAGCCGCCAATTCGGCCCGGCTGAGCGCCTGAATGACCGTTTTGCGCACAATGCCCTGCCGGTCGATGAAGAACGTCTCCGGCACGCCGGTGATGCGATACGCGCGCGACACCTGTTGCTGAATGTCGATGCCGTTGGGAAAAGTGACGCCGAAGCCCTCCAGGTATCTGCGAGCGGCCGGCTCGGTGTCGAGATGATCAACGCCCAGCACCACCACGCCACGATCCCGATACTCGCGCCAGACGGCTTCAAGGGCGTCGGTCTCTTTGACGCACTCCACGCACCACGAGGCCCAGAAGTTGAGCACGACGACATTGCCGCGCAGATCAGACAGGCGGATGGTTTCGGGCAACCCTGCCCGATACCCGTCGTAGAGCGGCATGCTGAAGTCGGGCGCCGGCGAACCGGGAACCGGGCGCTTGCCGGGTTGCGCGGACAACACCAGGCCGGCGGCGAACAGCCCTGCAATCGCCAGAACAGCAATGATTGCCAGGCCAACCAACAGCTTTGTGTTGCGCGCCCCTGATTGTCCCTGCGCCGTCATGACTGTCGCACCTGTTCTTCGAGCGCAACCACATACGGGTCTTCGCTCTGGATTGCCGGCTGCGTTGCAGAAGGGGACTTGCGCGCCGAGGCGCGACGCGCCGCCCACACGCCGGCTGCCACCAGCGCAACGGCCGCCGCCACCGGCGCGATCCACACCAGCAACAACGCGCCTTCTCTGGGCGGCTCTTGCATCACCGTCGGTCCAAAGCGCGTCTGGAAGTAAGTCAGCACTTCGCGGTCGGATTTGCCGGCTTCAAGTTGCGCGCGGATTTCGGCCTTCCACTGGGCGCACGTGTCAGTCGGGCAATCGGCCAGGTTGCGCCCGGCGCAGGTCGGGCAGTTCATTTGTTTGGCCAGATCGTGCACGCGATCATCGAGCAGCGGATCAGGGGACTGCGCCACTGCCGCGCGCGGCATCGCCACGCCTGCCAGCCACAGGCCAAGCACAACACCAATCGACAGCGCGGACAGCATCCGCCACATCAGCGGACAGGCGCGGCCTGGCCTGCTATCAAGCACTCTCTTCATATCTCAGGCACTATCTGGACGGAGCCGCGCTGCGCGCCAGCCCCGCCGCCACTCGCGGCGCCCTGACAGGTTCCGGCGCCTTCCAGAATGCGACCAGAAAGCCGAGAATCATCACCGCGCCGCCCAACCAAACCAGATTAATCAGCGGGTTAATGTAGATCTGGAATGAGGCCGTCGCGCCATTGTTCTCCCAGGCCGCCAGAATGACGTACACCTCTTCGAACCATGAGCCGGTGACATCGGCAATGGTGGCGGTGTGTTGTTGAATCGGGTAGCTGTCGCGATGCGGGAACACCGCGCCCACAACGGCGCTGGTCTGCGCGTCAGTCACCAGGATGGAAGCCTGCATGGTGCGACAGTCATTGAACTCGCAGGGCACGGCGCGCAACCCGCGATATGTGAAGGCGTAGTTGCCCACGGTGATGGTGTCGTTGATGGCGATATTGCGCAGCACGTCCACGCCATAGAAGCCCTTGCCTGTCGCGCCGATGGCGAACAGCACCACGCCGATGTGAATGAGATAGCCGCCATAGCGGCGCTGGTTGCGCAGCGCCAGCCGGCCCAGCGCAACTGGCCAGGACTCGCCCATGCTCCTCACCCGCGCCGCCGCGCCCCGGCCATATTCGATCAGCGTTTGATACAGCGTGTAGAGCGACAGGGCAAACAAAATGAGCGGGATGGGTTGCCGCACGCCGGCCGCAAACAACGCCGCCAGCGAAACCAGCGTGAGCGCCGCCGGCGCAATCGACATGCGCCCCAGCGCGCGCGCGCTGGCCTTGCCCCACGCCATCAGCGGCGCAACGCCCATCAACAACACCAGCGCGGCCATCTGCGGCACGGCCACCTGGTTGTAGAAGGGCGGGCCGACGGTCACTTTCGTGCCATTGACCGCTTCGGTGATGATGGGGAAGATCGTGCCAATGAACACCGTCAGCGCCGTGCTGACGAAGAGGACATTTTGCAGCAGGAAGATGCCCTCGCGCGAGAAGCCGCTGTCGAGCCGGTTGTCGCTCTTCAGCGTGTCGAGCCGGCTGATCCACAACACCGCAGACCAGACCAGCATGACAACAATGAAGGCCAGAAACAGCGGCCCCAGATCAGACTGAGCAAAGGCGTGCACCGAGGTCAGCACGCCGCTGCGCACCACCGCCGTGCCCCAGATCACCGAGGCGAACGTCAGCAGCATGAGGAACACATTCCAGTTCTTGAACATGCCGCGCTTTTCCTGGATCATGGCCGAGTGCAGGAAGGCGGTGCCGATCAGCCAGGGCACAAGCGATTTGTTCTCGACCGGGTCCCAGCCCCAGTAACCGCCCCACCCCAGCACATCGTGCGCCCAGCGACCGCCGAGAAAGAGGCCGGCGGTGAGGAAGGCCCATCCCACCAGCATCCAGCGGCGCGAGGCCAGCAGCCACAGGTTGTCGGTGCGGCGCGTCGCAAGAGAAGCAATGCAGAAGGCAAACGGGACAATGAAGCCGGTGAAGCCGGCGTACAGCATGGGCGGATGAATGATCATGCCCGGATGCCTGAGCAGCGGATTCAGGCCGGCGCCGTCTGAGGGGGGAAACAGAAAACGCTCGAACGGATTGGCGACGACGAGATTGATGAACAGAAAGAAGGCCAGGATGAGCATCATGGTCGCCGTGACGTAGGGCAGCATAGGCCTGTCTTCGCGCCAGGGTCTGAGCATGGCAAAGAAGATGAAGCCGGCCATGACCAGATTCCAGAACAAGATCGATCCGTTTTGCGATCCCCACAGCGCCGTCAGCCTGAAGAAAAGCGGCGTGTCGATGCTCGACACCTGCGCCACATATTTGACGCCGAAATCGCCGGTGACCAGCGCGAACCATAGCCCCAGCGCGCCAGCCAGGATCAGCGGGAAGGTCAGCGTCGCGGCAATGCGGCCGCTCTGAACAAAACGATCATCGTTGCGCGTCGCGCCCCAGAACGAGGCGCCGACGGCGTACAGGCTGGCTGCCAGAGCGAGGATGACAGCCAGATAGCCGACATCGGTAATCATGGCGTATCTATCTGGAAGCGGCGCGCCGGCGCTATTGGCCGGCTGCCGCCTCCGCGTTCTCGTATTTGGTGGGGCACTGCAGCAGCAGCGCATCGGGGGAATTGCCGGCGTGGAATTTTCCGTCGGGCGCCAGCTTGCCGGTCACGATGGCCTGCGCCTCATGCACCAGCGTGTCCGGCTTGACGCCCTGGTACACCACCGTGATGCGCGGAGCAGTGGACAGGCTGCTGGCCAGCTCATCGCGCGAGTTCACCAGATCGAACTGTAAACGGAAGGTGGCCGGGTCATAAACGATGCTCTCGCCCACCACCAGGCCGGTGAGTTTGAAGACGCGCTCACTCAGATCCGCGCCTTTGGCGCGCTCGGCGAGTAGATCATTCACCCTGACTTCCAGATTGCTGTTGGCCGCGATCGTGAACGCCATCATCGCGACGATGGCAACCAGGATCACCCCAAACCCAATCACAAAACGTGGTTTCCTCTTTCACGGAACACGAACCGCGATTGCATTGTATACCAGCGGTCGCCGCCAACCTTCAACAGTCCAAATCCAAAATCGCCAGGCCAGCCCGCACAGGACACGCGCGCGTAGCGCGCAAATCCAAAATCCAAAATCGCTATGGGGGGTACAACGTGCCATCGGGCAAGCGCGCCTGCGTCCACTGAATGACCGCCGGCTCGCACGGATAGCGCGCGGCCAGCGTCTCGTCGATGTCGATGCCAAAACCCGGCTGATCGTTTGCGTAGAGATAGCCGTTGCGGATTTCGGGGCAGCCGGGGAACACCTCGCGCAGCGCGTCATTGAAACCAGAGAACTCCTGGATGCCAAAGTTGTGACACACGAGGTCGAGGTGCAGGTTGGCCGCGTGGCCCACCGGCGAGACATCACCCGGCCCGTGCCAGGCCGTGCGCACGCTGAACGCTTCGCACAACGCGGCCAGTTTGCGCGCCGGCGTTAACCCGCCAATCTGGCTGATATGCACGCGGATGAAGTCGATAAGCTGCTCGGCGATCAGTTGCTTCCACTCGACCGGATTGTTGTACAACTCGCCCATGGCGATCGGCACAGCGGCGTGGGCGCGAATCTGGCGAAACCACTCAATCTGATCCGGCGCGAGCGGATCTTCGAGGAAGAACAGGCGGTAGGGTTCGAGCGATTTGGCGAAGCGCACCGCCTCAATCGGATGCAATCGCTCGTGAATGTCGTGCAACAGGTTCAGCTCAAAGCCCACCTTGGCGCGCACATGCTCGAACATCTTTTGCACCGTCAGCATGTACACATCGGGGTCGTAATAGGCGCCGGGCGGCGCGCCCTCCGGCTTCTTTGGCTCGCGGCCGATGCCGCCATACCCGCCGATCTGGCAGCGGATGTAGTGGTAGCCCTCCTCTTTCAGGCGCAGCACGTTGTCCAGCACCTCTGCGGGGTCGCGCCCGTCGGCGTGCCGGTACACGGCCGCCGCTTCGCGCGCCTTGCCGCCCAGCAACTGGTACACCGGCATATTGGCGCGCTTGCCCATGATGTCCCACAGCGCCATATCGACGCCGGAGATGGCATTGTTCAGCACGCCGCTGTTGCGCCAGTACGAGTTGAGATAGCACAGATGCCAGATATCCTCGATCCGGCTGGGGTCCCGGCCCATCAGCAGTGGCTTCAGATAATCATCCACCGCCGCCTTCACCGGCGTGAGCCGCTGGGTGTACGTCGCGCAGCCCAGCCCATACAGGCCGGGGTCGGAGGTCTCGACCTTGACAACAATCAGCCCGATGCCGGCGGGCGCAGTCAGTATCGCTTTGACATTCGTGATTTTCAGACTCATGGTGTCTCCCGTTGAAGCTCAATTGTAGCGGCCAGCCTGAAACAGCCCAAAGAGCGCCATCGCCACAGGCATCGCAACCGGCGCCACCATGGTTGGCCTGATTCTCATCATTCAAGCCCTCGCGCAGGAATGGCGGGATAGACCCGCCAGAGCGCATCGCAAGGCGGTAGGGCAAGCCACTGACCTGCCCTACCACACGGCAAACTCTTCCGCCGTGATGCCCAGCCTGATCTCATCGTGAAACCGGCCCGCCGTGTAGATCATCCGGCGCAGCCGGCCCTCGACTTGAAAACCCAACTGCGCGTGCAACCGGAGCGATGGCTCGTTGAAGTCATACACGCTCACCGTGCACTTCTGGTATCGCATCTCCTCGAAGTAGTAGCGCAGCGCGATGCGGATCGCGTCGGAGGCGTAACCCTTGCGCCAGTGCGGACGGAAGATCGCCAGCCCATAGCTGAACGTGCCGCAGCGCGGATTGGCCTCCATCGTATTGATCGTGCCGACCAGTTCGCCTTGCCGGTTCTCGATGGCCCAGCGAAAGACGTCACGCTCCGGCACGGCCCGCGCGCACGCTTCGGCCCAGGCCCTGCTGCTCTCGGCTGATTGCGGGAAGGGAATCCAGTAGCACAGTCGCGCCACCTCGCTGTCTTCGTCATTGCGATGGAAAGCGTCCCAATCGCCCGGCTCGACGGCGCGCAGACGCACCCGCTCGCCCTGCCAAATGTTGATGCTCATTCATGCGCTCCTTGCGCGCGCTCCTCGTCGCACACCCTCCCGCAGGTTCTCTGAGCCTGCGGGAGGGTGCGCTTTCTCAAGCGATGCCATCCGCCGGCCCCAGATGCAGCCGTCGATCCTCGACAACCCGTTCGGCCGGCGTTGGCTGGCTGACATGGGCGCGCCATAGATCGCTCGCCAGCCGGCGGGCGTCCGTGTCCACGCCCTGCCGGGCGAAGTATCCGCACAACCGCTCGATGTCACGCTCGAAGATGCGGCGCGCATGTGGGTTGTTCTTCACGTTCACAGCCTGCGGAAAGTCGATGATCCTGACTTCGCCCTCCCAGTACAGCACGTTGAAGGCCGAGAGATCGCCATGCACCAGATTGTTCGCCAGCATGATGGCGACGCTCTGCATCAGCGCGTCGAACAACGCCCTGGCTTCGTTGCGGTCCAACGAGACTTGATTCAGCGTCGGCGCCGGCGACTCGGCATCGCCCAGGTACTCCATCAGAATCGCGTTCGGGCCGCGCGCCACCGGCCTCGGCGCCAGCGCCCCGGCAGCGTGCAGGGTCTCCAGCGTCTGATACTCATGCGACAGCCACGAGGTGTGCAGCAGATCCCTCCCGAACGCCGTGCCGGTGGCGATGGCATGGGCGGCGCCCTCGTCCTTCACCAGCTTGCCATCGGCGTCCAGAATGATGCGGCCCTCGCGGTACACCTTGTCATTGCGCAACTGCCGGAACATGCGCGGGCGGTAGACCTTGCCGGCCAGCCACGGCACACCCTGTGACGGGCCGGCTGCGCAGCAGTAGACGGTGGCCTCTTTGCCGGCCTTCACCGGGCGCAGCACATCCGTGATCAGGTTGTGGTCGTAGAACTCGCCCAGCCCGCTCAGGATCCAGATGCGCTCGTGCTTCTTGCCCTGGTAGGTGGGGTTGAAACCAGTCGCCGTTGTCTCAACCGTTGTGGGCGCCAGGCCCAGGTCGGCCCGCAACTCATTTTCGGTTTTCTTCGGCCGGTGCTGGCGCGACGGGACGCGCCGGTCCTGCCGGCGTTGCCGCTGCTTCACGGTCAATACGGCGTCATCATCGAAATCGCCGCTCCATTCGCTTAGATCGTTCATCGAAGACATGATTCGTTTTCCAGTAACGCCGCGCGCAAACCGACAGGCTGCCGCGCGACGCGTTCGATCAACAGGGTCACGAGTGACAGGGCGCCAGGGTGAATTCACCCATCGCGCTGCGCGATCGGCGCTCCGCAAAAGTCTGAAAAACGAAAACGCCACGGAGCGTGAGGGGCGCCCGTGGCCGCAGGCATGACAGACGCGCGAAACCGGGCGGTTTCAGGCGTCTGCAAACGTCTTCGACGTCGTCAGCAGGGTTTAGCGGCAGACAGCAGGCGCACACAGATCGCGCAGTGCGCGAACTGATACAAGTTCCTTGTGCATTTCCATAGATGTGCGCCTCCTTATAGCGGGACTTGCGCCAGTCTACACGAGTCAGGCACTCAGGTCAACGGGCCTTTTGGCGGAGGCATGGCGCTCAGCGCCTGAACGTTTCGCGCCGCAAGGTCACCGCGTCGAGCCGGTCTTGTAGCACGGTGACCCCCAGCCCCGGCCCGGCCGGAACGCTGAGCGTGCTGTCCGGGTTCAGCTCGAAGGGTGGATCGATCAGGTCGAGCCGGTAATAGCGATTGCTGGCGCTCAGGTCGCCCGGCAACGTGAAGTTGGGCAACGAAGCCAGCGCCACATTCAACGCCCGGCCGATGCCCGTTTCCAACATGCCGCCGCACCACACCGGCGCGCCGGCCTGCCGGCACACGTCATGCACGGCAATCGCGTTCGTCAGGCCGCCCACCCGCCCCTGCTTGATATTGATGATCCGGCAGGCGCCGATCTCGAGCGCAAAACGGGCATCAGCGGCTGAATGGATGCTCTCGTCCAGGCAGATGGGCGTTCTCAACTGCTGTTGCAGTTTGTGATGCTCGTAAATGTCGTCGCAGTTCAACGGCTGCTCGATCATCAACAGGTCCAGTTCATCCATCTGCTCGAACAAGGGGGCGTCGGCCAGCGTGTAGGCGGAGTTGGCGTCAATCATCAGCGGGATGTCGGCCGCTGCATGGCGCGCCGCGCGCGCGTCGGCCAGATCGCGCCCCGGCTTGATCTTGATCTTGATGCGCCGGTAGCCGGCTGCGCAGTAGCGACGAACCGTCTCGGCCAGCTTTTCACTGGACGGTTGAATGCCGATGCTGACACCCACCGGCACGCGCTCGCGCGCTCCGCCGAGATATTGCGACAGGCTCTGGCCGGCCTGCTGCGCGGCAATGTCCCACAGCGCCGCTTCGAGCGTCGCTTTGGCCATGTTGTGACCGCGCACCCGCCCAAAGCGCGCCGGCGTGTCGCGCGGGTCATGCAACGGCGCGCGCAATAACTCCGGAATGAGAAAATCGCGCAGGATATGCCAGGCCGTCGTGACCGTTTCGTAGGAGTAGCCCGGCTCTGCGTCGGCCACGCACTCGCCCCACCCCGCCACCCCGTCCGCCACAACACGGACAATGATGCTCTCGCGGTCGGTCGTCACCCCGAAGCTGGTCTCGAACGGTGACAGCAGGGAGATGCGAATGTGGCGCAGTTCAACAAGTTCGATGTTCATAGCAATGGTCAGGGGCGCGCTGCTTCAGGCGGCCGGTTGCCAGACGGTGGGAACAGCCGCCGCCGGGCGAAGGGCGGGGACGAATTGCTCATATCGCCGGCGGACATGCTCCAGAAACGCGCCGGCGACATCGAGGCCGGTGACGCGCTCGAACGTCTCGAAAATGGGCCGGCGGTTCACCTCCAGCACCACAGGCTCGGCGCCGCGATAGCGCACATCGACGGCGGCAAATTCGCGGCGCAACACGCGAGCAGCCTGTTCGGCCAGAGGCGCAAGGTCAGGATACGCGGCAAGCGGATGTCCGACGGCCTGCCCGCCCTGGCGCGAGTTGGTGCGGAAATCGCCCGGCTTTGGCGCGCGCTCCACCAGCGCCGGCAGCGCGCGATAGCCAATGCAGATCACCCGAAAGTCGCTCTCGGCCGGCAGATACTCCTGCGCCATCAATTCCCCAGGCTGATAGCGCGCCCACACCTCGCGCAGTTGCGCGGCGTCCCGGACGAGATGCACATGCGCGCCATACGAGCCGTGGATGCCTTTGAGCACCAGCGGGTAACCCAACTCGCCGGCCAGTCTTTCGACGGCTGCAAGGTCGGCCATCTGCCAGGTGCGCGGCACGGCCACCCCGGCCTGCGCAAGCATGAGATAGTCATGCATCTTGCTCAGCGTCACGCCTTCGTCAGTCAGGCTTTCATCGATCACCAGCTTGCCGGCCTGATAAAAGAGGCTGACAACGGTGAGGGCCTCGGAGATGTGCGGGTAGAACGTGCGCGCAGCCAGCGCGTCGAAGCAGCGCGCGACATCCAGATCGCCCAGCATGACGCCCACGCGTCCCGACCCGCTATCGGCCACAAACTGCAGGTCGGCGACCTGAGCGATAGTGACATCCAGGCCAAGCCGCTCGCCGGCGGCGCGCACGCGGGCCGGGGTGTAGGGATCCTCCCAGCCGAGCCAGAGAATCTTCATGGGTGAAGCAGAGACCGGGCAACCGATACGGCTACAGCACGCCGTTCGCCGCAATCACATCGCGCAAGTAGTAGCCGCTGTCCTTGATCGTGCGCTTCTGCGTGGCGTAGTCCACGCCGACCACGCCAAACCACTGTCGATAGCCCCAGGCCCATTCGAAGTTGTCCATCAGCGACCATACGAAGTAGCCGCGCAGATCGACGCCGGCCTGTATGGCGTCATGCGCCGCCGCAAAGTGCGCCCGCAGATAGGCCACGCGCCTGTCGTCGTGAATGCGGCCATCCGGGCTGATCTCATCGGCATAGGAACAGCCATTCTCGGTGATGTAGAGCGGCAGGTTGCCCCGGCTGTCCCGGCTCAGCCGCTTCAACAGCGCAGTCAATCCCTGAGGAACAACAGCCCAGTTCATCAGCGTGTATTCCGCGCCGGGCATTTCGACCTGCTCTACTTTGCCACCTGCATCACGGTAGAACGAACTGGTGTAGTAGTTGACGCCGAGGAAATCGTTGCGCCCGCTGATCAGCGCCATGTCGCCGGGCTGAACCACAGGCGCATCGACGCCGGCGTCCTGCAGGATGCGCTCGGAGTAATAGCCGCGCAGAATAGGATCGACAAACCACTCGTAGTTGGGATCCAGCACTGAATCGGCGGCGGCCTGATCGGCGGGGTTGTCGGTTGCCGGCAATTTGGCCTCGAAGTTGAGCGTGATGCCGGCCTGCGTCTGGGCGTTGCCGGCGGCGCGGATGGCTTGCAGCGCCATGCCGTGGCTCAGCAGCGTGTTGTGAACGACTTGAATCGCCAGCCGGCGATCGCGCACGCCGGGCGCGTGAACGCCCCAGTCATGCCCCAGAAAGGCCACGCACCACGGCTCGTTGAGCGTGATCCAGTGGCGCACACGGTCTCCCAGCGCCTTGACCATGACAGCGGCGTAATCAGCGAACCAGCCGGCGATGTCGCGGTTGCCCCACCCGCCGCGATCGTGCAGCGCGAGCGGCAGATCCCAGTGGTAGAGGGTGATGAACGGTTGGATGCCGGCCGCGAGCAACGCATCGACCAATCGGTCATAGAACGCGATGCCTTTGGGATTGGCTGGGCCGACGCCGGCCGGCAACACGCGCGGCCACGACACCGACAGGCGATAGGCTCGCAGGCCGAGTGCTTTCATCAGCGCCACGTCCTCAAGATAGCGATGGTAATGATCGCAGGCCACATCGCCGGTGGCGTTGTCCATCACCTTGCCGGGCGTGTGACTGAAGCGATCCCAGATCGATTCCCCCTTGCCGTCTTCATTCCAGGCGCCTTCAATCTGATAGGCGGCCGTGGCGGCGCCCCAGACGAATCCCTGCGGAAATGAGCGTGTCGTTGTTGTCATCGTGTTTTCCTGCTGGTGTTTGATGTGCGGCCATTGTAGTGCTTTCGTCAAACCAGAGACCGCCCGCCATCGACAAAGTAAACGCCGCCGGTGGCGAAGTCTTCTTCGATCAGATACAGCGCCGTGCGCGCCACATCCAGCGGCGAGCCGACGCGCTTTAACACTGACTTTTCGATCGCCCACTGGCGTTTGGCTTCCGTGGCGTCGTCGGGCAACAGCACCGTGCCTGGCGCAATGGCGTTCACGCGCACCGCCGGCGCCCACTCCAGCGCCAGCACTTTGGTGAGCGCCACCAGCGCGGCCTTGCTGGCCGAATGATGGGCGTAGCCGGCCCAGGTTTGAAACGCAGACAGATCAGTGATGTTCAGGATCAGCCCGCTGCCCTGCGCCAGCATGTGCGGCGCAACAGCCTGCGCCATGAGAAACGGGCCTTTGGCGTTCACATCCATTTCGGCGTCCCATTCGCTCTCGCTGATGTCCAGGGCCGGCTTCTTCAGCCAGATCGAAGCGTTGTTGATGAGCACATCGACGCGGCCAAAGGCGGCCAGCGCGGCCTCGACCAGCGCGCGCGCTTCCGGCGGGCGGGTCACGTCGGCGCGCTGCGCTATGGCCGCCGCGCCCAGCGATTGCAGATCGCGCAGCGCGTCGCGCCAGGGTTCATCCTCGGCGTAATAGCTGAAAGCAATGCGCGCGCCGCGCCGGGCCAGTTCAAGCGCCACGGCGCGCCCCACGCGCTGCGCCGCGCCGGTGATGAGAACGACTGCGTTGTTGATGTCCATCAGGCGGGGATTGTACAGAATCCCCACAGAATCCCGGAGTCTTAAAGACTCCGGGATTCTCCTGGGCTCCTGGGTTAAAATCGCCGGCATGGATTCGCAAGTTGGAGCAAACGCACACTATCTGACACCCGAAGGCGCGCGCGCGCTGCGCGAGGAACTGGAACACTTGAAGAATGTGAAACGGCCCGATCTGGCCGCGCGGCTGAGGCACGCTATCCAACAGGGCGATCTTTCCGAGAACGCCGATTACCATGCGGCCAAAGAGGAGCAGGGTTTTCTGGAAGGCCGCATCCTGGAGTTGGAGCGCCTGCTGCGCGACAGCGTCATCCTCGACGAATCGAGCCAGAATATCGGCCGGGTTCGGCTTGGCGTGAAAGTAACCGTGGTCGAGCAGGGGCTTGACGACCACGAAGTCTTTCAACTCGTGGGCCGGGCGGAGGCCAACCCCGCGCAGGGCAAGATCTCGAACGAATCGCCGCTTGGCCGCGCGTTGATCGGCAAGAAGGTCGGCGACATGGTGCGCATTGCCGCGCCCGGCGGCGAAACAATCTTCAAGGTCGTCAAGATCGAGTGAGCAGTTCGCTCACGACCAGCCAGTCGTCGGGCCTGTCTGCGATCAGCGCGCCGCGCCGGATTGCGCCCTCATCGGCCAGTTGCGCAGCAGCAACCTCGACCTGCCGGCGCGACCATCCAAACAGCCGGCTTGCCTCGCGCTCGGTGACGGCGCCGAGCGACTGCACATACAGGTAAAGCAGGCGCATCCGCGCGTCTGAAGCGCGGATGCAGCGCGCCTGCGCTGGCAGATCGGGATAGTGATTGGCAACCAGATCATAGAGAAAAGCGTAGCGCCAGGCGCCGGACCGCGTCACACCGACGGGCAGAACCTTGAAATCTGCCTCCAGTTGTGACAGCGCGCGCTCGAAGCGATAGGCGCTTTTCTCGCTGGTCATGCCGGTGACGCGGCGCAGACCAACGGTGTCGGTCGGCCCTTCGCGCAGCAACACCTCGTAGATCGCTTTGGCTTCGGGACTCAGCAAGCCCTGCTCATAGTTCAGCAGATAGTCCTCGCGCGGAGAGCCGTAGTTCTCGGACAGGGCGTAGAAATACGGCGCCGCTTGCAGCGAGATCAGGGTCGATTTTCGGCGCAGGACTTTGGCGTAGTGCCACTTGCGCCGGCCCAGCATGGCGTCTTTCCATGCCCAGGTCACGTGGCCGGGGTCGTCATGCGCATCGGCCACCGGCCGGTCGCCGGCAACCGCGACCCACAGGCTGGGCAATACCGCTTCCTTGATCGGCCAGAAGAAGACAAATCCGCGCTCGTTCACAAACTGCACGGCCTGATCGACGGATGAAACGCGGGCCTCCGGCGCAAGACGAAAGGTCTGGCGACGGTAACGCAAGACGCGCTCGAAGCTCAGGCGCGGTTCAGGCGCCGGCCGGCGCGTCGGGCGTCGCTTTGCGCCCGCCTTCGACCTCGTAGTCGTCCCAGTCGCCAACGTCTTCATCGTCCGGCCCTCCCTGGCCAGCGGTGTCGGCGGTGTCGTTTAACAGCGCGATGGCCTGCTCAGCCAACGGCTCTGGAACCAACACGCGCACCTCACCCAGCGCGCCGATGGTGATGCCAAAGGCGACCCCGGCCGCTTCGCGTTGCAGGATGCACGGGATGCCGGCGGCGTCGAGCTTGCTGCGGATTACTTCGGCTTCCGCCCAGCCCACAACAGCGATCACCACCCAACGAACTTCTTCTTCGCGGCCCGGCGTGGTCATCGCTGCCATAGCCGATATGCTTGCGCTCGTCATCATCAACTCCCTTCGCCCTGCTGCGCCGCAATCATAGCATTCGGCAGAAATCAATCAGGCAGCCGGCAGAACGCGCTCAGACACTGAACCACGTGCCGGTTTCACCGCGCAGGGCGCGTGTGATGTTCGGGGGATCAGTGATGAGCGCGGTTGACCCCGGTCGGTCGCGCAAGAAGTTCAGCACCGCCTCGATCTTCGGACCCATGCTGCCAGCGTGAAAATGCCCTTCCTCCAGATACTGCCTGGCCTCCGCAACGGTCAGCCGGTCGAGCCAGCGCTGCTCTGGCTTGCGAAAGTGGATGGCCACTTTCTCCACGGCCGTTGAGATCAGCAACAGGTCGGCCCCCAGCGCCGCAGCCAGCAATGCGCCGGCCAGGTCCTTATCGATGACTGCCTCCAGGCCAGTCAGCGCGCCATCCGGCTCGCGTTTGACCGGCACGCCGCCGCCGCCGGAACAGATCACCAGGAAGCCCCCACGCACCAGCTCCCGAATCGCATCCAGCTCGATGATGGATTTTGGTTTGGGCGAGGGCACGACGCGCCGCCAGCCTCTGCCGGCATCCTCGACCACCTGCCAGCCTTCGCGCTCAGCGCGCAGTCGCGCCGTTGCCTCATCCATGAATGAGCCGATCGGCTTGGTGGGGTTGGCGAAGGCCGGGTCGTCCGCATCGACCAGCGTTTGGGTGACAACCGTCACCGGCGTGATCGGGGCATGTTGCCAGCGCCCGGCGCGCGCCCGCCGGTTGATCTCATTGCGCAAGGCGCGCTGAAACATGTAGCCGATCGCGCCCTGTGTGTCGGCGCCGCACGCATCCAGCGGCACTTCATGCAACTCGTGGCGGGCCAGCTCGCTGCGCCGCAGGATGAAGCCAACCTGGGGGCCGTTGCCGTGCGTCAACACCACCTGCCAGCCCATCTCGATCATGTCCACAATGTGCCGGCTTGTTTCTGCCGCCGCGTTGTACTGATCGGCAACCGTGCGATGTTTCTCATCCAGGATGAGCGAGTTGCCGCCCACCGCGACAACCGCCAGTCTGCTGTCTGTATTCAGCATGGGAACCTCCTCACAGGCAACGACTCGTCAAAAGCGCCTTGAACCTGGCGCATATCGCGCGCTCAGTCCTGGCCTGACAATCGGATGCGCGCCGCCGCCGCATGCGCCGGCAATCCCTCGGCTTCGGCCAGCTTGACAGCCACCGGCGCGATCTGCCGCGACGTCGCCTCATCGAGCGCAATCACGTTGGTCACGCGCACAAAGTCCAGCACGTTGCACGGCGAAGTGAAACGGGCTGTGCCGCCGGTGGGCATGGTGTGGCTGGGGCCGGCCACATAGTCGCCCAGCACCTCATACGACTGCTCGCCCACAAACACGCCGCCGGCGTTGTGAATCTTTCCCACCCATGCCCACGGGTCGCGCACCGACAGGCACAGATGCTCGGGCGCAAAGTCATCGGCCAGCGCCACTGCCTCTGTCAAATCCTCGGTGATGACTGCCCCGCTGCGCGATTCGAACGACTCATAGATGTCGGCGGCGGTGGCAAATTGCGACACCTGCGCCTGCAAGTGACGATCCACTTCGTGCGCCAACTGAAGCGACGGCGTGATGAGAATGGCCGTGCCGCCGGTGTGCTCGGATTGCGCCAGCATGTCGGCCGCCACCCAGGCAGGATTGGCGCTCTCATCGGCTACCACCACCGTCTCGGTCGGTCCGGGCAAGGCATCGATGCCCACTGCGCCAAACACTTGTTTCTTGGCCAGCACGACGAAGGTGTTGCCAGGGCCGGCGATCTTGTCCACGCGCGCAAGGCTTTCGGTGCCGTAGGCCAGCGCGCCGATCGCCTGCGCGCCGCCGATGGCATACACCGCGTCAGCCTCGGCGATGTCTGCGGCGACCAGTGTGATCGGGGCGACCTTGCCGCTGCGGCGATCGGCCGGCGAGCAAACGACGACCTCGTTCACGCCGGCCACGCGGGCGGGGATGGCCGTCATCAGCAACGTGGAAGCCAGCGGCGCGGTGCCGCCGGGGATGTAGACACCCACGCTGTTGAGCGGGCGGATTATCTGGCCCAACAGACCGCCCAGATCGCTGTCCATCCACGAGTGAAAAGGTTGCCGGGCATGGAAGGCGCGGATGCGCTCGGCGGCGCGCTCCAGCGCCGCCACCACTTCGCTGTCCACCAGGTCGTAGGCGGCGGCGATGTCCTCATCCGGCACTTCCAGGGTTTCAGCGGTCAACGAGACGCCATCCAGCTTGCGCGTCCATTCGATGAGCGCGTCATCGCCCCGCGCGCGCACGTCAGCCAGAATGCGCCGCACGGCTTCATCTGGCGAGATGTCTTCGCCAAAGGCGGCGATGGTGCGCTGGCGCATGGCCGGCGACACGGGAAATTCGTCAATCGGTTTGCGCTTGAGGATTGAACCAAGCGCCTGGTCTACTTCGTAAATCTTGAGCATGGGCAGGGAGAGTAGTCAGTCGTCAGTCGTCAGGAGTCAGGAGTCAGTCGTCAGTAGTCAGGAGTCAGACAACAGATGAGAGCGTGTCGTGCGGACACAATCGTCAATCGCTCAATCGTTAATTGCTCAATCGTCAATCGCTCAATCACTTATTCGTCCAGTTGGCCGGGCGGGAGGTCGAGCGGCATGGGGGCCGGGCGTTCGCAAACGCTGGCCATGCTGATGTGCAGGCCTTCGCGCGCCGCGTCGTGAATGGTGTGCATCAGGTCGAGCACGTGATAGGCCAGCGCGCCGCTGGCGCGGTGCGGCCGGCCCGACCGCAACGCATAGGCCATGTCGGCCACGCCCAGGCTGCGGCTGTTCTCGGCCCGCAATGGCAAGAGCGGCATCTCCTCCCATTCCTTCTTCTCCGGCCGCCACAGTTTCACCGGCCCGCCAAACGTGTTCGGGTCGGGCGCGCTCAGCGTGCCGTCCGTGCCGTAGATTTCGATGCGCGGCAACTGGTGCGCCCACACATCGAAGCTGGTGATGAGCGTGCCCACGGCGCCGGCGGCGAACTCCAGCACGCCCACGATGTGGGTCGGGATTTCGACGGCGATCTTGTTGCCCTTCCTTGGGCCGCTGCCGATCACGCGCTCCGGAAATGACATCTGGGTCGCGCAGGTGACGCGCTTGACCGGCCCCAGCAGGGTCACCAGAGCCGTCAGGTAGTACGGCCCCATGTCGAACATCGGCCCGCCCCCGCGCTGATAAAAGAACTCCGGGTTGGGGTGCCACGGCTCCGGCCCGCGCCCCAGCATAAAGGCGGTCGCGGCGATGGGCCGGCCGATTGCGCCATCGTCGATCAACTTGCGGCAGGTTTGCAGGCCGGCGCCCATGAACGTATCTGGCGCGCACCCAACGCGCAGATGCCGGTCTGCGGCCAGTTGCAGCATGCGCCGGGCGTCTTCGCGCGCGACAGCCAGCGGCTTCTCGTTGTAGATCGACTTGCCGGCTTCCAGCGCGCGTATCGCAATGTCCGCGTGGGCCGCCGGTGGCGTGAGGTTGACCACGATCTCGATGTCGGGGTCTGCCAGCAATTCATCGGGCGAGCACGCTTTGGGCACGCCGTATTCGGCGGCTTTGGCCTGCGCCAGTTCTGGGATCACGTCGGCGCATGCCGCTACCTCCAGAATGTCGAACGTCCTGGCAACTTTCAGATATGTGCCGCTGATGTTGCCGCATCCCACGATGCCGATTTTGGTTTTCTGTTGCATGAGAGTCCTCGATGTGATTAGCGCCACAGGGATGTGAGAAAGCGCACTTTCTCGATCGTGTGGAAGTTGCCGCCGCCCTCGTGCTGATTGTATGGGTAGACGCGAATCTCTTTCGGCCCGGCCCAGTGATTGTAAGCGGCATAGACGGTCGAGGGCGGGCAGACCTGGTCCATCAAGCCAACGGAGAACAGCGCCGTCGCCGTCGCGCGCGCGGCCAGATTCACGCCATCGAAGTAGGACAGCGTGCGGAACACGATGTCAACCTTGTCGCGGTGCGTCAGGCAGAAGCGCGTGATTTCGTTGTAAGGGGCGGTGTCCACCAGTTCGGTGGCGCGGCGATAGTGGCACAGGAATGGGACATCGGGCATGGCCGCTTTCACCGCCGGCTCGAGGCCGGCTGCCGCAATGGTGATGCCGCCGCCCTGGCTGCCGCCGGCCACCGCGATGCGCTCCGGGTCAACCGCCGGGTGACTGCGCGCCGCCTCCACCGCGCGCACGGCGTCGGTGAACACGCGCCGGTAGTAGTAGTGCTGTGGATCGAGAATGCCCTGCGTCATGAAGCCGGGCACAGACGGATTGCCGCCCTGGCCATACAGATCGGGCGTGGCGCCGAACAGCCAACCGCTGCCCTGCCCGCGCGTATCCATGACCAGGTGCGCGAATCCGACGCTGCTCCACAACAGCCAGTCGGTTGGAAAGCCGCGCCCGCCGCCATAGCCGATGTACTCGACCACGCACGGCAAGGGGCCGGAGCGCCGGCGGGGCAACAACAGCCACGCTTTCACCGGCTGACCGCCAAAGCCGTTGAAGGTCACATCAAACGTTTCCTGCGCCTGCAACCCATAGTTGACCTGTTCAAAGGTCGCATTGAGTGGATGCTGGCGCGCATCGGCCAGTGTGTCGCGCCAGAAGGCGTCAAAGTCATCCGGCTCGACGCGCGCAGGCAGATAGGTCTTCAGTTGTTCGAGAGGCAGATCGAATAGAGGCATAAGACTTCATCCCTCGCAGTAAAGTTGTGTGCGGCGAGTGTATACCCAGGCGCCGTCAAGCGGGCCGGCGTCACCCGCCAGACAAGCCGGCGACGATCTGATAGAGGCCGAAGCCGGCCAGCGCCAGCGCCGAGACCATGCCCAGCGCGCGCGTGAACGCCGGCCCCAGGCGCGCAGACGCGGCAAACAGCCCGATCAACGCCAGCAAGACGCCAACCATCACACCATAGAATCCGATCAGAAAGAGCGCGCTATGCGCCGGCGACTGCGCCCAGGCGCGAGCCAGGATCGGGCCGCCCACGGCGCCCCAGAAAATCCAGGGGCCGGGGCTGAGCAGATTTGCCACAACTGCTTTTAGCAAACTGTGTTGAGTGGAGGCCGACGCCGGCGTCACGGCGCGCAGGCGTCTGACTGCGCCCCAGGCCAGATACAACAGGAACACGCCCCCGGCCACTTGCAACCCGCGCAACAGGCCGGCCGGCGCCTGCGTCAACAACAACACGACCAGCGCAATGATCGGCCCATCGCTGAGCAGCGGGGCAAACGCAGCCGGCCAGGCGCGCCGCCAGCCAAGCTGCAACGCCTGCGACAGCAGGTATGCCTGGAACGGGCCGGGAGAGGCGGCGGCGGAAAATCCGAGCGCGGCGCCTTGCAGGGAGAGCAACCACATCCTACCAACGATTATCAAAGGTCTGCATGATGCCGCGCCAGCCCGGCTCGCCGCATGTTGTCTCGACATAGCGGCCGGTGGTGTACTCGCCAATCACCTTGCGCCAGAATGCTTGCGCGACGACGTTTTCCTGCAACTGGAAGACTTCCCACCGGCCCGGGAACAGCTCAAACGCGCGGCGGGCGGCGATGCGCCCCACCCCATGCCGGCGGTATGCGCGCAGGACGAAGAACTCGCGCATCAGCATCACATCGCGCTCGCCGGTGAGGATGGAATGATCGACTTCATCGATCATCACGAAGCCGGCCGGCCGGCCATCAGCGCGGATCAGATACTGATGCCGGCGCGGGTCATCCCAGCAGCCATGCAAATCCGATTCGTCGAACCGGCCCTGCGCATCCACATCCCAACCCATGAACTCGCTGAAGTCGTACAGGTAGAGCTGGTACAGACTGCGCAACAGGCCGTCGTCCCGGCCTGTCATCGGCAACAGTTCCACCTGCATCGTGGTCACTGTCCTGCCCCCTCACCCACGCGCCTGAAGGTCAGCGACACCTCCTGCGAGGGCGCCTTCATCGTCATGGCCAGTTCCTCGCCATCCTCCGAGAGCGCAGCGGTGACGGTGACCGCTGGATCGGCGTCGATCACCTCGCCGGCAGCCGCGCGCCCGCCGACAATGCGCAACCGCAGGCCCGGCTCTGTCGGCCCATCGTAAGGCAACTCCACCCCCAGGATGGTTTCGCCGTCATCGGACAACATCAGGCGAATCTGCTCGCCAACCAGATCATCCCGCTGTGAGCCATCCGCAGCCTGCGCCGCGACCACTTCCCAGTCGCCAACAAAATCCTGAGCGACGACATTCGCCGCCGCGCTGTTGGCCGAGCCGATCGGCAGGTTGGATTCTGTATCGGCAGGCGGGCGCGGTGTGGCGGTTATCTGGCCGTTGCCCGATAGCGCATCCACGAGGGGCGTGCCTCTTCGCTCCGGTAGTGCGCCAGGCGCCGGCATGCCAGCCATCTCAGTCGCCATTGCCTCCAGCGTGGGCACAATCTCCTGCCCAATGTCGCTGAAGCGGAGGAAGATAAAACCGCCGGCCACCGGCACAAGGCAGCACAATACAATCAGCGCCAGCAGGACAGCGATCACGCAGCCGGCGCGACTCTTGCGCGGCGGCGGCTGTATCGGCGGCTGCGCCGGCATCGCGTAGGTTGGCGGCGGGGGCGCGAAGGCCGGTTGCGGTTGCGGTTGCGGTTGCGGTTGCGGCTGCGCCGGCGTGGACGCAACGGGTTGGCCACAGTGCTCACAGAAGCGAGCATTCGGAGTGAGAGGCGCGCCACAGTGCGCGCAGAACTTCGCTGTTGCGCTCATTGTTGACCTCATTTAACAATATCGCCTAAAGCCTGCTTTAACAAGGCGCCAATCTGGCGCGAACTGCCGTTGGTCACTTCAAAGGTTTGTTTGCCAGAATGTGTCTCGATCACAAGCGCGGTGGAGGAGCGTGAATCCTCATCCCCCAGATCAACCTCGATTTTAGCGCGCCGAATAGCGGCATTCGGAACCACAAAACAGCCCGGCCGCGATGCCAGGGTATGCTCGATCGGCGTGAGAGCCAGCTGCTCATGGAGCACACCCAGCCAGCCCAATTGCGCGCCCCATTGTCCGAAGAAGCCCTTGCCGGCCTGTTTCGCCCGATCGCGCGCTTCAGCCACCGCCTGCTTCATCTCATTGCTGCTGATCGGCACGAACACGAGCCGCGCCGGCGTGACCATGACCGTGAAGGCTTCTGCCTTCATGCCCATGAAGCCAGAGCGGCGCTGCACAGTAGGCACAAACCCCAGCACCGGCTCGGCTGGGGCGGACGACGGCGTGGTGATGGGGGCGGGGGTAGACGCGGGCGAAGACGCGGGCGAAGACGCGGGCGAAGGCGCCACCATCCCAACAGGCTGACCACACTGGCCGCAGAAACGCGCGCCCTGCGTCAGCGGCGCGCCGCATTGATTGCAGAATTTGGGAATCGCGTTCGCGTTCACGTCATTGCCTCCTGAGTGTCTCTTCAGCGCGGGGTCAATGGCCACGGCTTTGACTTCCATCTGCGCCACAGGGTAGCGCCTGCAACGATGCCGGTCACTATAGCACCAGGAAAGGCAATGGGCATATTCATGGCCCGGCGGCAGGCGCCGGCTGACAGGCCATCGAAGACGGCAGAACTTTTGTTCTATAATCAGCGCATGGACGCGGTGGACAAGCTGAGAACAGTGTCCGAGCACATGGGCCTGGAGCCGGCTGAAGACTACCAACCGCCCGCCGGCGCCGCGCAACCCATCCCCTCGCGCAATCCGCGCGCGCCGTGCGGCCACGCGCCGGCCGAGTTGCGCCGGCTGGCCGATGAATCCGCGCCCTACACCGCCCCCACTCTTTCCGACGACAAGAAGCGCGCGCTGGGTGTGAGCTACGCCGCCATGCCGGGCGGCAAACGCATTGCACTGCTGAAAACACTGCTCACCTCGGCGTGCGAGCGCAACTGCTTTTATTGTCCGTTTCGCGCCGGCCGCGATTTTCGGCGCGTCACTTTCAAACCGGAGGAGATGGCGCGCGCGTTTCTCCAGCTACAGCAGGCGCGGGTGGCCGAAGGATTGTTTCTCAGTTCCGGCATCATCAATGGCGGCGCGCGCATCCAGGACAAACTGATCGCGGTCGCCGAAGTGCTGCGCTTCAAGCTGGGCTTCAAAGGCTACATCCACCTGAAGATCATGCCCGGCGCCGAGCGCGCGCAGGTCGAGCGCGCCATGCAACTGGCCGACCGCGTGTCGATCAACCTCGAGGCCCCCAACACACAACGGCTGGCGGCGCTTGCGCCGCTCAAAGAGTTCACCGGGGAGCTGGTGCAGCCCTTGCGCTGGGTCGAGGAGATTCGCCGCGCGCAGCCGGCCCGCCTGGGCTGGAACGGCAAATGGCCCTCGACCACCACCCAGTTCGTTGTGGGCGCGGCCGGCGAGACAGACCTGGAGTTGCTCAGCACCACCGAGGCGCTGCACAAGCAGGCGCGCCTGGCGCGGGCGTATTTCTCTGCATTTCACCCGCTGCCCGACACCCCGCTGGAGAACCAGCCGGCCGAGAACCCCTGGCGTGAATTTCGCCTCTATCAATCGTCCTTCCTCTTGCGCGACTATGGCTTCGGGCTGGAGGAATTGCCGTTCACCCAGGCCGGCAACCTGCCGCTGGATGTCGATCCAAAGGTGGCCTGGGCGCAGCGCAATCTGCGCGAAGCGCCGGTGGAGGTCAACCGCGCCGACCGGCAGACACTGCTGCGCGTGCCGGGCATTGGGCCGAAGGCAGTCGAAGCAGTGCTCGCGGCGCGCCGGCGCCATACCCTGCGCGACCTGCGCGACCTGCAGGCGCTGGGCGTGATCGCCCGGCGCGCGGCGCCCTACATCCTGCTCGACGGCAAACAGCCCGCGCGCCAGTTGTCCCTTTTCTGAGCCGGGCAGGGGGATGATCGGGCCGGCGCCGGCGCGGTATGATGTGGGCCGGCGCAAGGCCGCGCAGTTGCATCCAACCCGTTCCTTTCACCCGGCTACCTCATGTCTGACTTGACCGACCGGCAGAAAATCCGCAAGCTGCCCTTCTACATCGCCGCCATGACCATGAACAGCGTGTTTACCACGCTGACCGTATTCGGATCAGTGTTCCCGCTCTTCCTGGCCGACCTGGGCCTGGACAAGGCGCGCATCGGCCTGGCGCTGGCGCTGATCCCATACGCCACTCTCATCTCGCCGATCATGGCGCCTTTTGTGTCCAAATGGGGATTCCGGCGCACTTTTCTGACCGTGTGGACGATTCGCAAGTTCATCATCACAGCCATGTTGCTGGCGCCGGCGATCCTGGCAACCGCCGGCCCCAACGCCGCATTCGCCTGGGTGACCGTGTGCATCGTTGGCTTTGCGCTGTGCCGCGCCACGGGCGACACTGGCCTGCTGCCCTGGACACAAGAGCTGGTGCCCAACGACATTCGCGGCAAGTTCCTCGCATTCGAGAATCTGGTCGGGACCATCGGCCAGATTGCGGTCGTGGCGCTGGCCGGCATCCTCATCGATCAGCTTTCCGGATCGTCGCGCTACACAGTGCCCATGGGGATCGGCGTGGCGGGCGGCCTGATTGGCGTGCTGTTGTTCTCGTTTCTGCCGGGCGGCAAACCCACCCGCAGCCAGATCGATCTGCGCGCGCATCTGGCAGAAGTGCAGATCGCGCTGAAGGATCGCAACTTCATGTCGTTCATGGGTATGCTCACCCTGGTGACGCTCGGCAGCGCGTTGTCCGGCTCGTTCATCCCTCTGTTCGCCGCGGAACAGATCGGCCTCAGCCCCGGCAACGTCGTGCTGCTCACGATCGGCGCTTCGGCGGGCACATTGCTGTCGTCATTGCCGGTGGGCTGGGCGCTGGATCGCATCGGCAACAAGCCGCTGATGTTGCTTGGGCTGGCCCTGTTGATCGCCCTGCCGTGGTGCTGGCTGGCCGTGCCGCGCCACGAGCCAACCAGCCTGGCCTTCGCCATGGGCGTGTCCTGCCTGGCCGGCATTGGCGGCGCCGTCTGGATGATGAGTTGGAACCGGTTTCTGTTCAACAGCGCCGTGCCGCCCCAGCACAGCGCGGTCTATCTGTCCACGTATTACGCCTGGAGCAGCTTCGTCGGCGGCAGCGGGCCGCTGCTGGCCGGCGCCATCCTCACCCTGCTGGCGCCCAGCGCAACTAATCCATATCTCGGTCTGTTCATCATCAGCCTCGCGCCCATGTTGATCGGCGCTGTGGCGCTGGGCCGGTTGCGCGACCACGAAGCGATTTCCATGCGGCAACTGGCCGGGCGCGCCTTGCGGCGCATCGGGTCTGCCTTGGACGGAAGCTGATGGAGGAAAACACAGCCGGCTCACAGGCCGCTCTAAATAGAATCCTGATGCTCACACCGCGAGCGATGTCTACATTAACCAACGAGCGCGCAGCAAGTGGGCATTTGAGACATAGACATGGAACACGATGACACGCAGACAGGCCGCATTCTGAGCCGCAGGGAAATCCTGGCGTTATTCGGCGCGACGGGCAGCGCACTGCTGGCCGGGTGCGCCAGCAGGCCGGCCAGCCCGGCGCCCGGCGCGCCGCCGGCAACGTCCAACGCCGCGCCGACATCAACACCGACCCTGGCCCAGAGCCTGCCGGCCTGCATCGTCACGCCGGCGCAGGCCGAGGGGCCGTACTTTGTCGATCAGCAATTGAACCGCTCCGACATCCGCGCCGATCCAGCCGATGGCAGCGCGCGGGAAGGGCTGCCGCTGCTGCTGACAATCCGCATTCTGCGCGCCAACGCGACAGGCTGCGCGCCGCTGGCCGGCGCTGTGGTGGATATCTGGCACTGCGACGCGCAAGGCGTGTATTCCGGCGTGCAAGACCGCTATGCGAACACGGTGGGCCAATCCTTCCTGCGCGGCTATCAGATCACAGACGTCGACGGGCTGGCGCAGTTCACCACGATCTACCCCGGCTGGTATCCGGGCCGCACGCCGCACATTCATTTCAAAGTGCGCGCCACCGACGCCGCAGGCCGGGAGCTTGAGTTCACCTCACAGCTCTATTTCGACGACGCGATCTCAGACCGCGTGTTTGCTCAGGCGCCATACAACCGCAGAAGCGGGCGCCGCACACGCAACGAAAATGACGCCCTCTTCAGACGCAACGGCGAACTGCTCATGCTGGCGCTGACGCCGACAGACTCAGGCTATGCCGGCGCATTTGACATCGGGCTGAACATGGGGTGAGCAGAAGCTCACGAACAGCGCCCGCCGCCTCAAGCTTCTGACGCAACCCTCAGCCAGCGCAGCTTGACACGGTGTTCATACCTGTCTATACTTGTCTAGACAGGTTGATCCATGCATAGCCTTGACCCAGGCAGCCCCAACCCGCTGTATGCTCAGCTCGCCGAGCAATTGAGACGCCGGATCGCGCGCGGCGAATTGCAGCCCGGCGACCGGCTCTGGTCGGAATCGGAGCTGTGCGATCGCTTCGGCGTGAGCCGGGGCACGGTGCGCGAAGCGCTGGACGTGCTTGCCAGCGAAGGGCTTCTCCAGCGCATCGCCGGCAAAGGCACCTTCATCGCAGAGCCGTCGCGCGCCCGGCGATCAAAACTGCTGGGCATGATCGTCCCCTATTTGCGCGATTCCCTCACGACCGACATGTTGCGCGGCGCAGAGAGCGTGCTGCATCGCGCCGGGTACAGCCTCATCTTCTGCCACTCGGATGGCGCCCTGGATGTGGAGCGGGCGCAGTTTGAGCGACTTCAGGCCGAAGGCGCGTCCGGGATCATCCTGTTCCCGCTCGCAGAAGAGGGCGAAGCGGCGCTGCTGCGCCGGTATTTTGCGCCGGACTTTCCGCTGGTGGCCATCGACCGCCGACTGCCGGGCGCGCAGACGGATATCGTGCTGGCCGACAACCGGCGCGGCGCATACCTCGCCGTGCGGCACTTGCTTTCAGCCGGCCACACGCGCATTGCCTGCATCACGGCGCCCGACCGCCCCAGCAGTGTGCAGGACCGCATCGCCGGCTACGAACAGGCTTTGCGCGAGGCCGATATTCTGCCGTTGGCAGCAGTTTCGTTGGCCTTGCGCCCTGGACAACCCAGCGGCAGCAGCGCCGCGCCCGAATACAGCTCAGAGGAACTGGAGCCTGTTCAGCGATTGCTCAACATGCGAGGCGCGCCAACCGCTCTGTTCTGCATCAACGACTTCATTGCGTTCGGGGTCATGCGATATCTGACAGCGCGCAAGATGCGCGTGCCTCAGGATGTCGCCATCGCCGGCTTCGACGACCTCGCCATCGCCGCATACATGCCGACGCCCTTGACCACCGTGGCGCAACCGAAACAGGCCATCGGCATGCAAGCAGCGGAGTTGCTGCTCAGCCGGCTCGCAAATCCCGCGTTGCCGCCCCGCGAGATTGTGCTGCCTACCGAGCTGGTTGTCCGAGCGTCGAGCGGCGCGCCGCGCAATAGCGAGCCGGTTGCGCCAGGACGCCAACGTCGCGGCCGGACCTAGCTGAAGGAGGTGATGACGCCAGGCTTTCGATTTTTTAGCACCAGCGCGCGCCCGGCCATCTGGCGCGCCTCCCGTTCGCCGCATCGTGTCAATCAGTCAATTCACACGCGTTCAAAATCCATCAGGAGAATGACCCATGAAATCAATCAGGAGCATGATCGGAGGGGCCGCTTTGGCTGCTGTGCTGTTGAGCGCCTGCGCGCCACAGACAGTTGTCGTGACCAAAGAGGTCGAGAAGCAGGTCGAAGTCACCAGGGTGGTCGAGGTGGAAAAGGTTGTCGAAGCCACGCCTGTCCCGGCAACCATCATCAAAGTGACCTCGACCAACGGGCCTGACGAGAACAGCGGCACACAACTGGCGCGCCACAGGCTGCTGACACTCGGCTTCAAAGAGATCCGGCCGGACGTGGACATCGTGGCCAATCCCAGCCCGTTCGACGCCTCGACGTTCCCAGCCCGCCTTGCAGCCGGCACCATCGAAGACACCTATCTGGTGGCCTTCACCGAGCCGCAGAACATGATCGCCAACGGCTATGCCGCCGACATCACCGACCTGCTCAGCAAGTGGGAAGGCTTCAGCAGCTTCAACCCTGGTGTGTTGCAGGTCGTGCAGGACGCGAATGGCCGCGTGTACGGCCTGCCGGTCAATGGCTACGCCATCGGCCTGCTGTACAACCGCGCGCTGTTCAAGGAAGCCGGCCTCGACCCCGACAAGCCGCCGCTGACCTGGGATGAGCTGCGCGAAGCCGCCAAAGTCATCAAGGAGAAGACCGGCAAATTCGGCTTCCAGTTGATGCCGGCCACCGGCGAAGGCGGCTGGCTGTTCACTGCCATTGCCTACAGCTTCGGCGCCAACATGATCGAAAAGAAAGACGGCAAGTGGGTGGCCACCTACAACGATGAGGCCACCGTCAAGGCGCTGACCCTGCTCAAAGAGATGCTGTGGGAAGACGAGACCGTGAAGCTGGTGCAGGATGGCGTGGCCGCCGCCACATCGCTGACCAACGGCGAAGCCGCCATGCACATCAAGGCGCCCGATCTGCTGTTCTGGATGCACGACAACCTGGGCGCCAAGGTCGAGAACTACGGGCAGGGGCCAATGCCGCAGGCCGGCGGCAACGCCACCCTCACCGGCGGCGCAGCCTGGATGTTCAGCCCCAAGGCTTCGCCCGAAGTCCTGCAGGCAGCGGTCGAATGGTCGATCTACCGCGACTTCGACCTGGCCACCTATGAGCTGGACCTGAAGACCAAGAAGGAGCGCGGCGAGCTGGTTGGCATTCCATCACTGCCGCTGTTCACCGGCGATTACCAGGCCAGGCGCGATGAGATTCTGAAGAAATACATCAACGTGCCGCTGGAGAACTTCGCGCCCTACCTGAACGCCACCAACATCACCATGAAGCCGGAGCCGCCGGTCGAGGCGCAAAAGCTGTACACCGAACTCGCCAACGTGCTGGGCGCCATCGCCTCTGACAAGAACGCCGACCCGCAGCAGTTGCTCGATGAGTCGGTCAAGACATTCCAGACGCAGGTGCTGGATCAGGTCAAGTAATCTGCGCGATCTGTGGCGCCTGATGCGCATCCCCGGCGCTGTCTTTCTCAGGCAGCGCCGGGATGTGCGCCGAATCTGCCGCTGACCCCGAAATGAACTTAACGCCTGCCCTTAACCCACCGCGCGCCCGGCTGCGCCTGCTGGCCGCTCTGCGGCGCAATGCCGTCGGTTATTTTTTTCTGTTGCCGGCGCTGCTGGCGTTCGCCACATTCTCCTGGTATCCCATCGCGCGCGGCTTCATCATCAGCTTCCAGAAGTACGATCTGGTGAAAGGCGCCGAGTGGGTCGGCTGGAGCAATTTTGAATTTGTGCTGAATGATCCGCTGGTTCCCATTGCCTGGCGCAACACGCTCCAGTTTACCGTGCTGGGCCTGCTGATTGGCTATCTGGTTCCGGTGGCGCTGGCCATTCTGGTCAACGAGATGAAGCGGGGCAAGTCGTACTTCCGGCTGGCGTACTACCTGCCGGTGATCCTGCCACCGATGGTGTCGGTGCTGCTATGGAAGTGGTTCTACGACATGGACACCGGCCTGTTCAACGCCATTCTGCAGGGGCTGGGCCTGCCGACGCAGCGCTGGCTGTTCGACCGCAATCTGGTCATGCTGTGCCTGGTGGTGTTGTCCACGTGGGCCAATGCCGGCGGCACCATGCTGCTCTATCTCGCCGCCCTGCAGGGCGTGCCGTCGCATCTCTACGAAGCGGCTGAGATCGACGGCGCCGGCCTGTGGCGCCGGTTGTGGCACATCACCCTGCCGCAAATTCGCGGCGTGATGCTGATTCTGCTGGTGTTGCAGATCATCGGCACCATGCAGTTGTTCACCGAACCGTTTGTGATGACCGACGGCGGGCCGGCCAACGCCACCCTGAGCGTGGTGATGCTGCTGTACCGCTACGGCTTCCGCTTCTACAACTTCGGCGCAGCCGCCGCGCTGGGGCTGATCCTGTTCTTCGTGCTCGTGGCGTTCTCGATCCTGTATCTGTGGTTGACGCGCCGCGTGTCCCAAAGCCAGTAACTCATGGCCCGATCCCTGCCCCTGAACCTGTCCCGGCTGCGCGCGCGCGCTTCCGGGCCGGCGCAATTCGACGCCAACGAGCGCACCCTGATCTCGCCGCTGGAATTGCGCTCGCCGGCCAAACGCGCCGCCTACTGGCTGGTGTTTGGCGCGCTTGTCGCGCTCACCATCACCACCCTGTTCCCGATCTATTGGATGTACAGCGGCGCGCTGAAAGACACCAGCGAGCTGATTCGCATGCCGCCCACCCTGCTGCCGACCCAGGCGCGCTGGGAGAACTACCTGAAGGCGTGGGACAACCTGAATTACACGCGCTACTTTGCCAACACGTTGATTCTGGCGTTTGGCGCGCTGGTCATCCAACTGGTGGTGTCCACGTCCGCCGCCTTCTCGTTGTCCAAGCTGAAGCCGGCCGGCGGCAGGATCGTGCTCTTCCTCTTCCTCAGCACCCTGATGGTTCCCTCGATGGCCTATCTGATCCCCGCCTATCTGACGGTGGTCAGCCTGCCCATCGTGAACATCCCGCTGATTGACACGTGGTGGGGCGTGTGGCTGCCGGGCGCGGCGAGCGCGTTCAACATCTTTGTGCTGAAGAGTTTCTTCGACGAGATTCCGCAGGATTTGATCGACGCCGCCAACATCGACGGGGCCGGCGCAGCGCGCATCCTGGCGCAGATCATGATTCCCCTGTCCAGGCCGGTGCTGGCTGTTGTGTCGATCTTCACACTCATCGGCACGTGGAAAGATTTCTTCTGGCCGTTTCTGGTGTTGTCCAAAGTGGAGCTTCAGCCGATCATGGTGGCGCTGTGGCGGCTGAGCGCGCGCATGCAGGAGCCGTTGAATCTCATCATCGCCGGCCTGGCCATCGCCAGCACGCCGCCCATCATCCTCTTCCTCATTTTCCAGAAACAGATCATTCGCGGCATCACGCTGACCGGCCTGAAAGGTTGATGTGTGAGGCAGGCCGCTCCGCCTCACACATGAATCGCAGCGGGTTCACAGGTCGGTCACCGGCTCCCGACGCTCCCAGCCCTGCCGGAACAACGGCAGGAAGTTGTCCGGGTTGTAGGGGTGCAGCGCGATCTCTTCGTAGTTCAAATCCGTGCCCCACCCCGGCGCGTCATCCGGCACGGTGATGTAACCGTTCACCACCTTGAGCGGGTTAGTCAGAATGCGCTCGCTCCACGCCTCGTTGAAATCGTCGAACACTTCATGAATGAAGAAGTTCGGCGTGGCGGTGTTGAGGTGCGCGCAGGAGATAGTGCAGAGCGGGCCTTGCGCGCTGTGCGGCGCAGTGACGGCGCCGGCGGCAAAGGCCATGCCGCACACCTGTTTGGCCGCCGTCATGCCCAGGAACTGCGGTTCGAGCTGGATGATGTGCACAGCCCTGTGCGCCAGAAGCTCGGCGAACTGCTCGCGGCAATAGTAATCTTCGCCGCAGGCGATCGGCACCGGACTGCGCCGGGCCACTTCGACCGTCGCCGAGACAAGCTGAGGCGGCGTCGGCGCTTCGAACCACGTCGGGTTATATCTGGCCATCGCGTCAGCGAATTGCAGCGCGGTGTGCGCACTGAAGCGGTTGTGGCCTTCCACCAGCACATCCACATGTGGCCCGACCGCGTCGCGCACGGCGGCGATGATGTCGAGCGCCAGACCGAAGTCGGGGCGATCGACTGCGCGCCAGGCCGGCCCGAACGGGTCGAACTTCAGCGCCGTGTAGCCGCGCGCCACCACGCCTTTCGCCTTCTCATGGAAACTCTCCGGCGTGCGCGGGCCGCGATACCAGCCATTGGCATAGGCGCGCAACTGATTGTGACAGCGCCCGCCCAATAGCTTGTACACCGGCTGGCCCGTCACTTTGCCCATGATGTCCCAGCAGGCGTATTCAATCGCCGCCAGCGCCGCGCCTTGAATCTGTCCGCCATCGGAATACACGTCGCGGAACAGGCGCAGCGAATGAGACTCGACGTTGAAGGGATCCTGGCCGATGACAAACCGCTTGAGTTCGTGAATGGCCGCTTCAACCGTGCGGGCAAAGCCGTTGAGCGTGCCCTCGCCAATGCCGTGCACCCCTTCATCGGTGTCCACGCGCGCGAACACCCAGTTCTTCCACGGGTTGCCCACGATGTACGTCTGAACGTTTGTGATTTTCATGTCAATGCTCCAGATAAGCGGCGCAGCAGCGCCGTGCAGCAGACAAGACGGACTCGGCCACTATACTAACCGATGATCTCAGGTCCGGTTGTTAAGGTTCCATGTCTGAGTCTAAATTTGTCCCCCAAACGCCGCGCTTGCCGATGGGTTGGGTAATCGGCGCGCAAGGCGCCGTGAGCGTCGGCCTGGCCGTTGCCGTTGACGCCTGGTCCGGCCAGAACATCGCAGCCGGCCTGATCCTCTCACTGACTTTGCTGCTTTTTTCTCTCCTGGCATGGTGGATAAGTCAGCGCCACGACAGGCTGGGCCGATGGCTGTTGACAGCCGGCAGCGCGCTTATCGTGTTTGTTGCGAGCGTCTGGCTGTCGCAACCGCTCATCAATCTGTTGCTGATCGCGCCAATCAGCGTTGCGGTGCTGTTGATTGACCGGCGGGCCGGCCTGTGGGTTGCCGCCGCCGCCATCGGCCTGACCATCGCCTGGGGCAGGCCGAACTTCACCAGCGGCGTCATCGCGCTGGGGCTGGGTCTGAGCTGGCTGATAGCCAGCGCCGCCGATTACTGGGGCCGGCAACTCTACGAACAGGGTGAGCGGCTGTGGGAAAGCGCCGAACGTCATCTGCAGGCGGCACATGAACAACAGGCGCAATTCAAATTTGCCCTGGAAGACCTGGCCCGCGCCAATGTGCAACTGAGCCGGCTGAACGCGCTGGCCCAGGGCCTGCGCCAGATGGCCGAAGCAGCGCGCGCGGACAAGGAGCGCTTCGCCGCCTACGTCAGCCACGAAATCCGCGCGCCGCTCAACATCATCCTGGGCTTCAGCAACATGATCCTGGAATCGCCCGAAGCCTACGGCGGCCTGGTCGCGCCGTCACTTCAGGCCGACCTGGCGGTGATCCAGCGCAACGCGGCGCATCTGTCGGCGTTGATCGACGACGTGCTCGACCTCAGCCAGATGGAGGCCGGCCACCTCGCCCTCGATCGGCAATACACCGATCTGGCCGTCATCATCCATGCTGTCGGTGACCAGATGCGCGGCCTCTTCGAGAGCAAGAGACTGACACTGACGATGCAAACAGACCCGGATCTGCCGGCAGTGTTTTGCGACGCGGTGCGCATCCGCGAGGTGCTCATCAATCTGGTCAACAACGCCTGGCGCTTCACAGAACGCGGCGGCGTGACCATTCACGCCCGGCGCGTCGGGGAACGCGCGCATGTGAGCGTCATCGACACCGGCCCCGGCATCCCGCCTGACAAGGCCGAACGTCTGTTTCGCCCCTTCCAGCAGGCCGACAGCGCCGTTCGCAAGACATACGGCGGCACTGGCCTGGGGCTGGCGATCAGCAAACAGATCATCGAGTTGCACGGCGGGCGCATCGGCGTGCGCAGCGGAGAGCAGGCCGGCGCCACGTTTTACTTTGAACTGCCGATCGATCCGCCGATCGAGCGAGACAACAGTTTCCGGGCGGCGCTGCGCGAAGGCTGGGAGTTTGAGCAGCGCACGCGCCGGCCGGCAATTGAACTGCCGCCGCTGCGTCCGCGCGTGCTCGTCGTCGAAGCCGCCGGCGACGCGCAATGTGCACTGCAACGCGCGCTGCAACGCCAGATGGACGATGTGGACATCGACACAGCCCCTGACCTGGACACGGGTCAGGCGCTGTTGAGGGAGGCGCCGGCTCAGGCTGTCGTCATCAACGCCGAGACGACGCCCCAGGGTCTGCAAGACGCGCTGGCGCGCGAGTGGCCGCGCGGCGTGCCGGTGATGGTCTGCGCATTCAGCCGGCCGCATGACCCCGGCGCATTGCCGGACAACGCGGTAGGCCGCACGCGCCGGCTGACCAAGCCGGTGTCGCGCCAGGACCTGGCGCACGCCCTGACCGAGCTGGGGGTGGCCGGCGGGCGCGTCCTGATTGTGGACGACGAGCCGGACAGCGCGCACCTGCTGGAGCGAATGATCCTGGGCATCCAGCCGGAGTGTCGTATCTGGCTGGCCGGCAACAGCACAGAGGCGATGGAACAGATGGCGCGCGAGTTGCCGGACCTGGTGCTGCTGGATCTGATGATGCCGGACGCAGACGGCTGGCAACTGTTGAGCCGGCGCGAACAGACGCCGGCCTGGTCTGCGATGCCGGTGATCATCATCTCGGCCCAGGATGCGCTGAGCCAGCCGCCCGTCAGTCCGGCGATTGCGTTTGTCTCGGCAGATGGCTTTTCGGCGCAGCGGATGGCGCGCAGCCTGCTGTGCGTCAGCCGGCTGATGGCGCCAGACGCTGCCACTGGCGATTCAGCGTCTCCAGCAGCGCCTGGCGCGCCACCGGCTTGAGCAACAGATCATCCGCGCCCAGATTGAGCGCGACATCCTTTTGCCCCAGAATCGAGCACACCACAATGGCCGGAGCGCGCGATCGATAGCGTTGACGCAAACGAACCAGCAGGGACCAGCCGTCCTGATCGGGCATCATCACATCCAACACCACCAGCGACGGCTGGCGCGCATCGACCAGTTGCAAGGCTTCCGAAGCCGACTGAGCGCCCAGAAATCGGTAACGGGTGCCGGCCAGATAGCGTTCAAACAAGCGCAGGGCATCGGGATTGTCGTCGATCACCAGCACGTCTACCGGCGACGCGACCGGATGGGGCATGACGGGCAAAACCAGCCGCCCGATCCATCCCGAGGCGCCGCCCGACAGCGGCTGCACAACCAGCTCGCCGCCGATGCTGTTGATCAGGCGTTTCAGACGGGACAGGCTGAGAGCTTCTTCATCGTCGAGCGTCGCGCCGGCGCGTTCCCCGGCAGAGGACGCCACAAACAGAACGCGATCGGCCTGCCATTCCACATCGACTGCGATGCGGCTGCCGGGCGCACGACGGGCCAGTGCCGTGAGCAAGGTGAGGAGTGCCTGACGGGCAATGGCGACGCGCAACAGGACGGGCGGGCGAGCGGCCACGTCCGCCGGCGACACATGCGCGCCCAACGCCTGCAAAGCGGGGCGCGCAATCTCCAAAACCTCAGCCAGCAACACCTCGACACGACAAGTTTCGGGCGCCGCCGAATGCTCCAGCCAGAGCAGTTCCTGCGCCCAAGCCGGGTCTGTCCAGTCATCCGATTCAGCGCCCACGGGATGACTCTGGCGCAACGAGCGGATGAGGGCCGATTGGCGCTCCAAACGCCAGGCATCCCAGATGAGATCAGCGAGTTCAGCGCGCGCGGCCTGTTCTTCGCGCTGCAACTGGCGCACACTCAGGCCGATGTCCAGCGCCACGCGCTCCTGGGTCAGTTGCTGGATATAGCGCCGGCGCAAAATCTGATAGACACGCCCGGGGTGGGCTTGCGGCCCGTCGGAAGAGGCCGGACGCAGACGCTCGATGGCGGCGATGATGCGCTCGCGCAGGGCAGGGGCCGTCTCTGGCGAAGGGTCCAGGCCGGCCAGTCGCCCCAGCGGACTGGCGCGCAAGACCCGCGCATCATACAAATGCATCAGGGCGTTTCGCACCTGGGCGGCAAACCAATCTCGATCACTGAGTGCGCGGAGGTCATCCGCAGAACCGGCTTGAGCTGCGTCCGTCATGGGCTGTGGCTATCTTCGCGCATATTGCGGCGCGTGCTGCGGCGCGTGTCGTGCAGGCGTCGTGTGCGTGTCGTGTCGCCACAAGCGCCGGCAGGTAAGATGAATTAAAGGCGTGTCCCGCCGATGCACCATGCGCGCGCTGCGCAGTGTGCATTCTACCCGGTCACAGCCTGCTGCCTCTGCGTTTGATTATTTCAACACATCAAAACAGTCAGAATTGAGTGAGGAGGAAGAATATGCGCAAACCGATTACACGTCGCAAGTTTCTGAAAGGGGCCGGCATAGCGGCCGCAGGCGTTGCGATCGCCGGCTGCGCGCCACAAGTTGTGGAGCGCGAAAAGGTGGTCGAACAGACCGTAGTGGTGAAGGAGAAAGAAGAAGTCATCGTCGAAGTCACCGCCACGCCGTCGGCTTGCGCGATGGACTGGAACCCCACCCAGCCGCCCGCGCCGAAGAAGTATGATCCGCCGGTCATTCTCAGCTCGCCGATCTGCGACAGCGACCCGGCGTGGCTGGGCAACGACAATCGCACCAACAACCCAATGCACAACCGGCTGATGGATGCTTTGGGCGTGGGCTTCAGCGTGCACTGGCAGGCCACCGGCGACGCCTGCGCGCAGTTGTACAACACCGACCTGGCCGCCGGCACCCTGCCGGACATCCGCAACGTCAACTCGGCGGTCGAAATCGCGCGTCTGATTGACAATGGAGCGGCAGAAGACATCACCGACATCTGGGAAGCCACGGCTTCGCCGCTGACCAAACAGAAGAAAGAGTATCCTAACGGTCGCATGTGGATCCCGGTGACGCGCGAGGGGCGCATCTTTGGCATGGCGCACAGCAACGGGCCGGCATGGAACGTGGAACAGATCGGGATAGTGCGCAAAGACATTCTGGACAAAATCGGCGCGCCCATCCCGCAAACGCTGGAAGAGCTGACC
>Ga0308419_1000291_pt1 | contig 38360 bp, 33 predicted proteins | sample HotsprSampleMS50_FD_203674 | JGI IMG/M metagenome (GOLD analysis project Ga0308419, IMG submission 203674) | Hot spring phototrophic mat microbial communities from Mushroom Spring, Yellowstone National Park, Wyoming, United States - 20090730_MS50 ... | reverse complement strand
CAAATTCGCCGGCTTCACCGATTTTTATGGCACCGCTTCCGAGGAGAAGTACTTTTTTCAACTTTCTCATCTGAGCTGCTCCAGGAAAAGGTCAAAGATAAACTCGGTGTCAGTTGGCCCGGGGCTGACTTCAGGATGGAATTGCACCCCGAAGAATGGCTTTTTCCTGTGCCTGATTCCCTCGTTGGTGTGGTCGTTGGCATTGGTGAACCAGGGAAGCCAGTCAGGCGGAAGAGTCTTTGTTTCAACCGCAAAGCCGTGGTTCTGGCTGGTGAGGTAGCAGCGCCGGGTGCCTTCTTCCAGACAGGGCTGGTTCTGGGAGCGATGGCCAAACTTTAGCTTGTAGGTGCGGGCGCCAGCGGCCAGCGCCAGAATCTGATGCCCGAGGCAGATGCCCAGGAGTGGCAGGTTTTCTTTAAGCAGGGCAGCGACGGTTTCTACAGACCGGCACTTCTGCGGGTCGCCTGGTCCGTTGGAAATGACCACAGCCCGGGGGTTGAGAGCCAGAATTTTTTCCGCCAGAAAATTTTCCGGAACCCTGATGACCGAAGCGCCCCGTTTTACCAGGCTCCGAATAATGCCCAGCTTTACCCCGCAGTCAATCAAAACCAGTCTGGCTTTGCCTTCCGGGTTGTAGATGTGAATGTCTCGGGTTGAGACTTCAGCTACCAGGTTGGAAGCGTTTGGGTCGGGCAGAGCTCTGGCTTCCTTTATGAGCGGAGCTATCCTGATTGGTTTTTCAGACACAAACAGAAGTCCCGGAATAACGCCGTAGTGCCGCAGCCTCTTGACCAGGGCTCTGGTATCAATCCCGCACAGTCCAGGAATCCGGCTTTCTTCCAGCCAGCGGTCCAGGGATTTTCTGGAAGAGTGATGGGAAGGAAAGAGCGTGTATTCCGAAACCACGTAACCTTTTATCCAGGGACGGTCTGACTCAAAATCATCCGGGTTGACACCGTAGTTTCCGACAAGCGGGTAGGTTTGAACCAGAATCTGACCGTGGTAAGAGGGGTCGGTGATGGATTCTACATAACCCACCATCCCCGTGTTAAAAACGACTTCCCCCCAGGTTTTGGCGCAGGCGCCGAATCCTCTGCCCTCAAAGACGGTGCCGTCTTTGAGGACCAGCACTCCGTATTTCGTGTTTTGTCCTCCAAAAATTTTTCTGACTTTAGCATAATTCAACACGGTTAGCAATACTTCAGAAAAGATCTTTGAAATTATGGAAATTATGACAGGCAATTTTGCACCTTATGGCTCAGCCCAGTTTTTGGTAGAAATTTCAATTATAATTTTTTATATCAGCTAAGAGGGTGTTTTCGACCGGTGGTTCTACTTTCAATATCAGTTAAAATACCACCAGTTCCCCTGAAAGTATCTTTTGGCTTTCAAATTCTCCCAGCCTTTCGGATGAAATGAAGGATAAGGAAGGCAAATTGGTAGCATAAAGAGAATAATAATCAGAACTACATTCATAATAACATAGACCATAAATGGAACGCTGGTCACAGAAGCCAATGTTTAAAGCATGGATCTTTTTTGCCATTTTAAGGCATAAATTTTTCAAATGAAGTATAGCTCTGGCCGGATCTTTTTCAACTTTAACTAACTTCAACAGCATATTCCATAGCTTTTGAGACCCGATGTTTCCCTGGATAGTTGGGGGGAAAGACATCCCTTTTATAAAGCCGTTAAAAACAAAAGCATAAGGATGAGAAATGAAAGGCTGATTAAAGTCAATTAAATTTTTTTGGTTCTGGAAGGAAGCGCTGCGGGCATGAACAAGAAAGAACTTGCTTTTAGGGAAATTATTGAAAATCCTGGTTTCTGTCCAGATCGGGAAAAGTGATTTTCTAATCTGCCACCGACCATCTTCGGAAAGAAAAGAGATGCCCCAGCCATCCCCCTGCCAGTCTCCATCTGGCGTTCTGCTCAGGTAGCAAGCCTTAGCAAATTGATTAAGAAATTCGTCTATGCGGATGGGAGAAATGGATTTGATTATTAGAAATCTACACACAGCGATTTAACTCCCTGGTTGCTATAACAGATATTTTTTTGAACTGAGTCAAATTAGAGATGCGCAATTGTCTGCGAAATAATCTCCAGCGCCTCATCCACCTGATTTCTTTCAATGATAAAAGGCGGCAAGAACCTAACTGTGTTTTCGCCAGCCGGCAGAGCGATAATTCCTCTGTTTTGTAAGATCTTGAGAAAAAAGTCTCTCTTTTCTTTTAATTCCATGCCTATCATCAAGCCTGAGCCGCGTACTTCAATAACTTTTTCGTTGGTTAACTGATTTAGATGGCGTAGAAAATAGTTGCCCATTTCTTTAACTCGCATCAAGAGACCGCCTGTTATCAGGTTCAGGGTGGCTAAAATACCGGCGCAGACCAGCGGGTTTCCTCCGAAAGTTGAAGTATGGATTCCTTTAGTTATTTTAGCTGCGATAGTACTGGCGACCAGTGTGGCTCCAACCGGGAGTCCTCCGGCTAATCCTTTTCCCAGACAAAGAATATCGTAAGTTTCAACCTCATTACTGGAAGCGAGAAACGAACCAGTTCTGCCCAGACCAGATTGAATTTCATCAACAATCATCAGAACGCCATTTTTTTTGCAAATTTCGGCTGCTTTTCTTAAATAACCGGGTGCTGGCAGTATAATTCCTGACTCTCCTTGAATAGGTTCCACCAGAAAAGCGGCTACCTGCTCGTTAATGGCCTCTTCAAGGGCCTGATCATCGCCGTAAGGAATAAAGTTGAATTCCCAGAGGAGCGGCTCAAATTGATGTCTGTATTTTGGGCTGAAGGTAGCTGACAGAGCGCCAAGAGTTTTACCGTGGTAACTGCCCCTGCAGGCTGTAAACTTTTTCTTACCTGTGGCCAGGACCGCAAACTTTAAAGCTGCTTCTATGGCTTCGGCTCCGGAATTAGAAAAATAAACCTGGCTAAGGCCACCACCACAAAACTGAACCAATTTTTCAGCTGCCTGGGATCTCAATTCATGATTGAAGCTGCAATGAAGGGTTATTAACCTTTCAACTTGCTCCTTCAAGCAATAATTAATATAAGGATGGTTATGGCCAAAGATGTTCACTCCATAATTGGTTGCCAGGTCAAGATATCTATGACCATAGGTGTCAATTAGATAACAGCCTTCACCGCGGCTGAAAGAAATTCCTCTGTTTACATAAGTGTCAACCAGAAAAGCTCTTGAATTTTGATAGTGATTAGAAAATAACTGAGTTGGTGATTCCATAATATGTCCTCCTTTAATTGATTACTGTGCCCAAACCAGCCAGGGCAGATAAAACCGGAGAGTGGGCCCGCCCGTCGCCAAGAAAGACAGTTTCCACACCCCCTTCTATGGCCCTTTTTATTCCCATGATCTTTTTTTGCATACGACCAGTAGCATATTGAAAAAAATCCTCAATCCTGTTCTTGTCTATCCTTTTGATCAATGAAGTCTCATCGGCTAAATCCCTGAGCAAGCCGGGTTTATCGAGAAGAATGACCAGCTTTTTTATCTTAAGGACTTCGGCCATCAAAGCTATGACCAAATCATTATCGGTATTGACAATTTCGCCTTCATAACTGATAGCCGGCGCACAGATAACAGGTAGGTAATTATGGTCAAGCATAAGCTTGATCAGGTCAACATTTATCCTTTCTACTCGACCAGTTAAGTTTCCGGTCAGTAATTTAACTCGATTTTCTTCCCGGACCAGGAGGTCTTTTTTAGGTTTAGCCTGCCATAGTTTTCCATCTACACCCGAAAGTCCAACAGCTCCCACCCCATTTCTCTGGAGCAGAGCCACTATTTTTTTGTTTACTAATCCAGGATAGGCCATGAGAAACACATCCAGCAGCTCCTGGTCAGTGTAAACGCTCTGGAGGCCAGATGGCGAAGTAACGGTCTTCACCTTAACCCCAAGCTTTTGAGCCAGTGCGTCTCTCGTCTTGCTGGCCCCGTGAACCAGGATAACTTTTTCCTTTTCCCAGAGAAGTTTTATATCCTGGCAGATGCCTTCCCAGTTAATTGTTTGCCCACCACCTATTTTTATCATGAGCATATGGCCTCCTCATAATTAACCTGAAGAACATAGGAATTATTAACTTTCGCCAAACCTTTTTAAAAATTCGTTAACGTCTTTTTCTGTAGTTCGTCCGGAAACTAAAGAGTTGACGATAAGCTGCCTTCTATTGCCGATTAATGAAGGCGGAATTGGCTCGTATTTATGTGGCCCAAAATTGATGAGAGCATTTAAATGGATACCGGCTTTGTGAGCGAAGCCATTATTGATACTGGTAATGAGATTTATCGGAACCTCAATGTGGCAAACCTCTGCTACATAATTTTCAGCCCTGGTAATCAGGGGCAGGTTATAACGTGAGGCAATTTCCTGATTAAGACCATAGAGGTTTACCAGAAGTGCACTTAGAGGTGTGATGCCAGTTCTTTCTCCTATTCCTAAAAGAGATGTATCTACCCAGTTGGCCCCAGCGGCCAGGGCCGCGAGGGCATTGCTTATGGAATGACCAAAATCATTGTGGAAATGGACTTCCAGCTCAACGGAAAATCTGTAGCGCAGGCTCTTTATTTTTTCTTCCACCTGCCAGGGCAGGGCTTTGCCAACTGTATCAGAGACTCCTAACCGGTCAACCTGAACTTGAGAGGCCAATTGGTAGATATCAAGGATAAAATCAAAGGGCTGATTAAAAAAATCTTCGGCGCTGACTCTCGTTTCCAGACCAAAACTTTTAGCCAGCCTGATGTTTTTTTCCAGAAAGCTGAGATATTCAGCTGGTTTTAATTTAAGGAAGGCTATTCTTTCCTGGTCAGCTGTGCAAAGAATGTTTATTCCATCTACTCCAGCCTCAATGGCTTTTTCAATATCTTCTCTTCTGTTTCTTACATGGGCCAGCAGTTTGGATGAATTTGTGCTTTTATTTTTCACTTTCACCAGAGCCTTGACCATCTCCCCGATTTCTTCCTTTACTGGGTTGCTGACTTCCACATAATCAACTCCGATATCAACCAGAAATTGGTAGATATCAAGGTAGTGCTTCGGAGAAAAATTGGCTTTGGAGAATTGCCATCCTTCTCTTAGGGTGGAATCAATTATCCCCTTGAAATTACTCAAGATTTCTTCAGTCTTAATCATTTTTTCCTCCTTAAAGCGGATGGAGTCCACATCTCTCTAGACCGGCAGTTTCAGGGAATCCGGCCATAATATTCAAACATTGAACGGCGTTGCCGGCTGCTCCTTTAACCAGATTGTCAATAGCTCCAATTATCACCAGCCTGGAAGTTCTTTCTTCAATTTCAAAGCCGATATCGCAGAGGTTAGTACCGAGCAAAACTTTAGGCTCAGGAAAACGGTAAAGACCCTGATTCATCTTAACCAGCCTGATGAACGGTTCGTCCTTGTATTCTTGGCGCAAGATTTTCCAGATATCCCGGTCACTACTCGGAGAATTTAAAAAAGTATGGATAGTGACCAGAATACCTCTAATCATTTCTATAGCGGTAGCAGAGACACACACTGAAATCTCTGGATTAAAGGCTTTCAACAATTGCTCGATTTCTCCTGTGTGTCGGTGATTGGTTGGTTTGTAGGAACGAACTGCTCCGGCTCTTTCTGGGTGATGGCTGGACCAACTTGCCTTACTACCTGCTTGAGAGCTACTCATTTTAGCATCTATGATGATGGGAAAATTCTTTATTATTTTGTTTTTAACGAATGGATAAAGACAGAGAATAGAAACAATAGCTTCGCAGCCCGGCCCGGCCACATATTTTGCTGACCTGATTTGTTCTCTAAAGATTTCAGGAACTCCATAGACAAACTTACCCAGTAGTTCGGGTGCAGCATGCGGATAGCCGTACCAGAATTCCCAGTCTTCAGCTTTCTGAAACCTGAAATCAGCACCCAAGTCAATAATTCTATCAGCCAACCCCATCCATTTATCTATGGTTTTCATGGAGTCGCCGTTTGGAAGTGCCAGTATCAGTAGGTCACAGGGTAGCAGACTGTCGGGAGAGCAAAATTTAAGGTCCGTCAGGCCTCTTAAGTTTGGATGTAAAATGGAAACCGGCAGGCCAGCAAAATTTCTACTGGTGACTTGTTGGAGGCGAACATTAGGGTGAAAAAGAAGAAGTCTAAGAAGTTCTCCACCTACATAACCTGAACCGCCGAGCACCGATACGGTTAATTTGCTATTGTTCATCACATTACCTCTACCAACTTAAATTCATTGCTGCCTGGCTACTTTCATACAGTAACTGACAATGGCACTGGATATACTAACGCCCGTGGGCTCTTCAGAATTTCTGAATTCCATGGTGTGATTGACTTCATTTACACACAAGCCGGCTTCTATTTCAAAAATGTCTACCGCCAGAAGCCCTGGACCAATAGCCATTACCAGTTGTTCAGAAATTCTTACCAATTCATCGTTGAGGGGACAATTTCTGGCTCTGGCTCCTCTGGCAGTGTTAGTTATCCAGTGTTCTGACTCCCGATAAATGGCGCAGAGAGGCTCACAGCCAACAATAAACATCCTTATGTCTCTCCCCGGTTTTTTTACATATTCCTGGATATAAAGAGGTTTCTGCTGAGGAGAACCGAGCACCTCTTTATGTTCGAGAATAGCTTCAAGAGCATCGCGGTCATTAATCTTGGCCAGCAGCCTCCCCCACGAACCCAGAACTGGTTTGATTACCACCGGGTAACCACCAAGTTCCTCAATAGCTTTTTCTGCACCTTCCAGGTTAAAGGCTAAGGCGAATCTTGGCGTGCGAATACCCGCTTTCTGCAGACAGAGAGAAGTGAGAAATTTATCTTCGCAGAGCCCGCTTATCCGGGAGCTGTTGATCACTGGAATATTGAGTGCTTCAAGAAAATGGATAAGATAATCACCTTTTACTGTGGAGACCGACCTCTCTAAAGCCACATCAAAATCAACAGCAAAATTGAGGGGATCGAAGATTTGCTCTCTTATGTCAAAAAGCTTTACTTCAACCCCCATCTTGTAAGCTGCCTCCAAAATGAGCTTCTCTTCTTTTCTGATGGTGGAATGAAAAAGTCCTATTTTGAACATAACCTCACCAATAAAAATTAATTTTTACTGTCCCCAATCTTCTTCAATAGCCGGGGCCTCACGTAAGGTGGCTGTGTGGTCCTCAACCATATCAACCACAAGAAGAGTCTGACAATCAGGACAGCTGAGAAGCTCAGAAACCTGAATATCTTCTGCTAGAGTTAAATCCGTCCCACAGACGGGGCAATTAGCTGCAAGCGACATATCAAACCTCCTCAAATTAAACTTTCGAGGGAAATTATTAGATCGCCTTAGAAAGGTGTCAAATTTTTATAAATTATTTACAAAATTCTATATTTATGTTAAATTTATAACATGATTACCATTTCTGAGACTGTAGAAAACCTTGTTAGAAGTTCTCCCTTTCTTGAAGAGGCCCTGGCCCGCGGCATTATTAACCTGTCTGCTTTAGCCCGGGATCTAAAACCAGATATAGAAAAGGAATTGATGAAAAAAGCCACCGAGGGGGCAATCGTGATGGCTTTGAAAAGATTCAGTGCAAAGCTCAGGCAGGCTCAAAATAAGCAAGTTTACTGGTTTACTTCACCGCCCGATCTGATGGTGCGGTCCAATTTGATAGAAATAACCATTTCAAACTCGGGTATCATGTTTCAAAAGCTACGAAAGCTTTTGGAGCAGATCAGGTTTAACGAGAATTATTTTTTAACCATAACCCAGGGCATTTATGAAACCACCATCATTGTCAGTAAAAATCTTGAAGACAAATTAAAAAAAATTTTCGCCGGGGAAAAAATAATTTCTAAGTTTGAAAATCTTTCTTCAATAACTATTCAGCTTCCTGAAGGTTCTACCAGAATTCCTGGAATTTATAGCTTTATCCTTAAAGCTCTGGCTTGGGAAGGTATAAATCTGATAGAAGTGGTTTCTACCTGTAATGAATTCACCATGATTCTGGAAAGCGAAAATATTGACCGAGCTTTTTCTATTTTGAAAAGGCTTTTTACCGCAGTTTAAATGTTTGCCTGGAAGCTAAGGTCTAAGGCCCCAGGCAGATTAAAGAGAAAGCCGGTTCCGCCTGATACTTGAGCGGCTAAAACAAAATTCAGGTGTGATAAAGCAAAGGGTTTTTTGCTGCAGGTAGAGAAGATATTATGAATTCTCAAAATCAGCTGATATCTGTTCTGATCCTTTCGTTTGTGTTCGGGAAGATTTGGACCTGAACAAGGTGGTTGAAAGATAACGGTCTCCACGGTCAGGGAAAATAGTGACTATGATTCCCTTCTTCATTTTTCTGACAATTTGCATTACAGCCGCAAAGGCGGCTCCGCTGGAAATTCCGACGAAGATTCCCTTTGCAACAAGTTTCCTTGTCCAGTAAAAAGCCTCTTCATCTGAAACAACAATCTTTTCATCAATTAGATTAAGATCCAGCACAGAAGGAACAATTGATTCCTCTAGATTTTTTAACCCTTGAATATTGTGATTTTTCTCAGGCTCAACACCGATGATTTTAAGATGAGGGATTTTTTCTTTTAAGAAACGGCCGCAGCCAGTCAAAGTTCCACCAGAACCGATGCCAGCGACAAAATAATCAATTTTTTTTCCCAGTTTTTGATAAATTTCAGGTCCGGTGGTCTGGTAATGGGCTAAGGGATTGTTAGGGTTAGAAAACTGGTCAGGCATAAAATATTTCTCTGGCTCTTTTTCAAGCAAATTTCGAGCTGCGATAATTGCTCCGTCTGTTTTCTGGTGACCTGGAGTCAGGGTTAAATCAGCTCTCAGAGCTTTGAGAATTAGCTGTCGCTCCAGACTGACGGAGTCGGGCATAAATAGCTTAATTTTATGGCCCAGGGCTGAAGCAATCATTGCCAGCGCAATACCAGTATTTCCAGAAGTTGCCTCCAGAATTGTTCTTTGGGGAGTTAAAATTCCTTTGTTGATAGCATCCCTGATCATAAAAATAGCGGCCCGATCCTTAACTGAACCTCCTGGGTTTGAGCCTTCATATTTGGCCCAGATTTTGATTTTTTCATTTGAAATAAAGTATTTCCCGATTTCAATTAAAGGTGTGTTTCCAATCGCTTCTAAAATAGACATATTACCCCCTTGGAATAACTTTGGGATTTTTTACAGACTAAGGCCTCTCTGGATGGCTAAGCCATCCAACAACAGCAGGAAAAAGGAAAATATCTATACATCTTAGGCTAATGTCAGTTTAATTATTTTTTATAAATTCTAACAGCTCTTTTTTTTAATGTCAATTGATTTGGTGCCTCATTATAAATTATGGTGCTATCAAAGCTTGTTTGGACTTTGTTTACCTGGATATTATACTGGGCTTTATGAGCAGTGAAGTTGGGAAAGCGTTTTTAATGGTCAGGGTGTGAATAAATTACCTATCCATTTTGAATAGTTTAGATAGATTAGATAGAATAGTTTATCTCCTTGTTTTTTAAAGAAATAAAACAAGATAAACCAGAAGGATCGTTACTTCTTTTGAAAAATATATTTAAAGCCTGGCTATTTTATGCGAAATATATGAATGTTGTAAAAAGTCTTTTAAGAGTGTAAGAGAATTTTAGGAGATTCGGTGGAAATTGCCTTATACAGGTTGATAAGGTTGCATTTATTGTCTTAAAAAAATCTACCTGCGACAGAAGAAAAGTAAAATTACCTGGCATAAAAGTTGCTGCTAAAGTTGGTGGAAACAGGGGGTGAGCAATGAAAAGGGTAGTTAACATCATCCAAAGGAAAAGGGTTTTTGGGGAAAAGGCTTTTGGCGGGAGCTGGATTCAGAATCAAGCTCAGGTCAGCAACGGGGCTGCCAAAGGAAATGGCCAGCAGTTAGCAGCCGAAACAGAATCACTGAACATCTTCCATGACACCTTCTTCGTAGCCGGGAAAAATTTTGGCTCCAAAGCTCTGGCTCTGCCACTGGCAATTTTTGTTCACCTGCTGTTTGCGGCTTTGCTAATTGGCCTGCCTTTGATAAGTGCGGGGGAGCTGCCGCCGGTTCAGGTTTACAGTGCCTTTCTGGCTCCTATTCCTTCTCCGACCCCGCCACCAGCTCCGCCAAAAGGTGATGGCCAAGCCGGTTCTGGAAAGGTTCAGAAAGTTAAGCAGAATAACCCTGTAGAACCTGGCAAGCTAGTGATTCCGGTTGAAATTCCTGAAGACATTGCTGAGGAAGAACTGAGCGGTCAGGGGGGTGGCTTTGGTGTTCCCTGGGGTGTGGAGTATGAGAAAGGGGAAAACATCTGGAATAAAACACTGGAAGAACTGGTCTCTGTTCCAGTCGGAAAGGAAGAGGAGCCGTTAAGAGCCATCGGTGAAATAAAGCCGCCCCGGCTGCTTCGTCGCGTTGAGCCCGAATACCCTGTGCTGGCTCGTGATGCTGGAGTTCAGGGCGTGGTTATTCTGGAAGCAACGACAGACGTTTATGGCCGGGTTCAGAATGTCAGGGTACTCCGCTCGGTCCCTCTTCTTGACCAGGCAGCTATTGAGGCTGTTAAACAGTGGATTTATGAGCCGATGGTAATCAACGGCCGTCCCCGTCCTGTGGTTTTCACGGTGACCATTATCTTTCATCTCAAAAGATAATATCTACCCTCTTTGTGATAATATAGATCAATCTTCAGAATTCTAGTACCTGAAAATTCAAATCGAGTAATATTGTACATCAAGTTCAAGTTCTTTTAATCAAGAAGGAGCAAATCCTGCATATAATAAAACTAACCTGACCGAATCTCTCTGTATGTCCTTTTATGTTCTGCCTTAAATATTGCTGTTTAATTCCTTTCCATGCCTCTGGAAAGCGTCTGCATTATTTAATGCCGTGAGCGATCAGGCTGCTCAGTAAGCAACAGTGAAGCCGGGTTCGCCGTCGTAATTCCAGAGCTTCTGGGCTGCCGACCACCAGAATTTGGGGGTCAGCTCTACGAGCAGCTTGGTTATATCTTCGTCAGTTATCTGCTCTTTAGTCTTGTAGCGGCACCGCCACCAGTTGACACAGAGAGCCTCGGGCATTGGCCCCGGATAGACTTTAAGTCCCCGGTTAGAAATCATATCCAGATAAAAAGGGCCAATTTTTTCAGGCAGCTTCGGCAATTCTGGAGAAATGATGTATAAATCAACCCCGACTAACTCAATCTTTCGCTGTGGTTTGGGATAATCTAAATGAGACATAGTTCCAACCTCCTTTTCTAATAATGAAAGCACCACTCATCTTATAGATTGAGTGCCACTTTTTAATACCTCCTTATGGAGAGGTATGAAGCGTCTGCATTATTTAATGCCGTGAGCGATCAGGCTGCTCAGTAAGCAACAGTGAAGCCGGGTTCGCCGTCGTAATTCCAGAGCTTCTGGGCTGCCGACCACCAGAATTTGGGGGTCAGCTCTACGAGCAGCTTGGTTATATCTTCGTCAGTTATCTGCTCTTTAGTCTTGTAGCGGCACCGCCACCAGTTGACACAGAGAGCCTCGGGCATTGGCCCCGGATAGACTTTAAGTCCCCGGTTAGAAATCATATCCAGATAAAAAGGGCCAATTTTTTCAGGCAGCTTCGGCAATTCTGGAGAAATGATGTATAAATCAACCCCGACTAACTCAATCTTTCGCTGTGGTTTGGGATAATCTAAATGAGACATAGTTCCAACCTCCTTTAACCAGCTTTAAGACGCTCTACTATGGCTTTCGCGTATTGCTCGTTAGTGGCGGTTCCACCCAGGTCAGCTGTAACCGTTTTTCCCTCTTCCAGAACACTGCACATAGCTTTGTGAATTCTAACCGCGGCTTCCTTTTCTCCTATGTGTTCCAGCATCATTATAGCAGCTTGAAGCACAGCACTGGGATTTACCCGCTTCATACCGATGTACTTGGGTGTCGAGCCGTGAACTGCCTCAAACATGGCATATTTGTCTCCAATGTTAGCTCCCGGAGCAAAGCCTAAGCCACCGGTCAGACCTGCCATCAAGTCGGTAAGGATATCGCCATAAAGATTGGGTAAGCAGATCACATCGTAAAGATGGGGCTTTAGGACCAGCTGCATGGCCATGTTGTCCACGATTAAGTCCTGAAACTCAATGTCCGGGTATCTGGCCGCTACTTCTCTACCACAGTTGAGGAACAACCCATCGGTTAGTTTCATGATGTTAGCTTTGTGAACGACCGTTACTTTTTTACGATTGTGTGCCCGAGCATATCGGAAAGCAAAATCGATAATCCGCAGTGAACCGGGGCGGGTGATAACTTTTAAGCACTGAGCCACCTCATCGGAGACCATATGCTCAATGGCAGCATAGCTGTCTTCGGTGTTCTCTCGGATTCCAATAAGGTCAATGTTTGGCCAAGGTGTCTTAACTCCAGGCAGACTGCGAGCGGGCCGGACATTAGCATAAAGGTCCAGAGCTTTCCTCAGGGTAACATTAGCGCTCTTGTGACCATATCCTACGGGAGTGGTGGTGGGTCCCTTCATGCAAACTTTGTTTTTCTTGATGGATTCGATGGTCTCGGGCGGAACCGGTGTCCCGTATTTTTCTACTGCAGGCAGGCCAGCTTCCGCGAATTCGTAAGCCAGATCTACTCCACTAGCGTCCAGTATCATCTGGACACATTCCCAAATTTCCGGTCCTGTTCCTTCACCAGGAATGACGGTAATAGTGTGTTTTGCCATTTATACCTCCTTTTAATATTTTTTTCTAATCGTCTGACTGAATATTAGTTTCATGGTTAATGATTACCATCAAATCTTGAGAATATAATTCTTACATAAAAAAAAAAATATTTTAAAGCAATTTTTTTTTTATTGTGTCCTGGAGCTTTATAGTATCAATTGTTTTTTGGGTCTGCGCCCGGTCTCAAGGGAAAGAAAAGAAAGATGGGTAGGAACTTGATGGGGGAGTATGGTACAAAAAATCTATGGAAATGGTTTGAAAAAAATAGAGCGGCTCATAACCGGTTTTCAGGGCTATGCTTTTTATGGGTTTATCAGAGTAGATAACGTGTCAGGATCCGGATTAGCAATTGATAGCTAAAGAGGCAGAACATGTTAATTATAATAAATTTTTTAAGTTAGCTCATGATTTTACCTGAAAAAACATTCTTTAAAACATTTTGGGGCATCAAATGCTGGTTGGTTATGATTTTTTTCCTTCTAAACCTGTTTTTAGGGCCAATTTGTCCCACTAAAGTAGTTTTAACTTGTTAATATTCAAGTAGATAACTGGGTCCAGGCTTGCTTCTGTGGTCCTAAATCAGAGCAAAACTTAAAGAAGGAATTTAAATTTTAAGTTTCTGCAAAGCCTGGATGAGGAATAACCGGTCTTTTATCCAGTAATCAGACCAGCGATGAATAAGGCGAAAGATTGTCAGGGCAGGCGGGTTTTTTTATAATTGTTAGGAAACCTGAAATCTCGGATTACTGGTTTTTATTTTATTTCCTAAGGGCAGAAGTAAAAAGAAGGGAAAATTGTGAAAGACACTAAACGAAAATTTTAAGAGGCGGCCATGAAAGTCAGTAAGTTTAAGCAATATCTTCTCTCGGGCGTTTCTTATGCTATTCCCTTTGTGGCTTCGGGCGGAATCCTCATCGCTCTGTCCATCGCTCTGGCTCCGATGACTTCTCAGGGGCCTGATTTCAGTCGGGCTCCGTTTCTCAAGCTGATCAATGATATTGGGGTGGCCGCTTTTTCTCTGTTGATTCCAGTTCTTTCCGGCTATATCGCTTTTGGCATTGCCGACCGTCCCGGCCTGGTTCCCGGGTTCGTTGGCGGTTATATTGCCAGTCAGGTTGGGGCTGGATTTCTCGGCGGGCTGGTCTCAGGACTTCTGGCTGGCTTTGTGGTCTTTTATCTTAAAAAAATCAAGGTGCCTACATATATCCGGCCGGTAATGCCTATTCTGGTTTATCCTGTCATCTCGTCATTTATAGTTGGTATTATTATGTATAAAATTATCGGGGCCCCCATCCATGACCTGATGGTCAGCATCACCAACTGGCTTCAGGTGATGGGCACCGGCAACAAAATCATCTTGGCCATCATCCTTGGCTCCATGATTGCTTTTGACATGGGTGGACCGGTCAACAAGGTGGCTTTCTTTTTTGGCGCGGCCATGATTCAGCAGGGGAATTACTACATCATGGGAGCCTGTGCCGCCGCTATCTGCATTCCGCCGCTTGGCCTCGGTCTGGCAACGCTGCTCAACAGGAAACTCTGGACCGAGCAGGAAAGAGATGCCGGTCTGGCGGCCCTGGCCATGGGAGCTATCGGCATTACTGAAGGAGCCATTCCGTTTGCCGCAGCCGACCCCTTCCGCGTCATTCCAGTGATTATGGCTGGCTCCAGTGTTGGCTCGGTTATTGCCATGCTGAGTAAAGTCGGTGACCATGCTCCCCACGGCGGGCCGATTGTGCTGCCTGTGGTGGATAACCGGCTGATGTATGTTGTGGCCATCCTGGCCGGCACTTTAGTGGTGGCTGCCCTGATGACCCTGATTCGAGCCCGCAGCAAAAAGAAAACTGAAGCGGCTTCAGCCTCAGCGGCAAATTAAAAGACAAATGGAATTTTGTGATTAAAAAATCTATAACATTTAGCTTCAGGAAGATATCTTAAATACTTTAATTTTTGAGAGCTTGTTACGGCCTTCATATTTTCTGGCAAAATAAAAGCAAATCTGGGCTTTCTAAAGTAACTAAAATTACCTGGCTATTTCATTTTAGGTTTTTATGGCTGAAAGAAATTAGGTGATTTAAAAAATATTGCCCTTTTGAAAGCCTTAAAACCTGGAGGCAAAATCATAAAAGGTCAATAAACAGAAATTTCTGCTCCTTATTTTTCCGCTTGAATTACCAGAGGTTTGAAATAGGAGGGAAGAGTGCCTGACCCCAATAAAATAAGTAAGAGAGTCTTCTTTTATGATAAGTTTATATATTGGGCAAAATCATAAATTTAATCTTTTATCTTCTTATAAAGTGGCGGAGTCGTGCTAAAATAAAACCTGATTCTTAAAAACTGGAGGATGAGATGAAACTGGTAGCCGTTACTGCCTGTCCTACCGGGATTGCTCATACCTACATGGCTGCCGAACAGTTAGAGCGGGTGGCCAAGAAGATGGGTTTCTCCATCAAAGTTGAAACCCAGGGCGCTATGGGTATTGAAAACGAGCTGCAAGAAGATGACATCAAAGAAGCCAGCGCTGTGATTTTTGCCGTCGGTATCACAGTACAAAAAGCCGAGCGTTTTGAAGGCAAGAAAATATTTGAATTTTCAGTCCAGGAAGCTATCAAGAATGCGGAAGGAATTTTAAAGAAGGTGAAGGAAGAAATTGGCGGTTGAATTTACTTTTGAATTTCCACTGCCCCTGGGGCTTCATGCCCGGCCGGCCAGCTTTATTCAGGAAAAGTGTCAGAATTTTGCCGGCGAGATAGTCTGGGAAAACCTTCGCACCGGGCGGAAGGCCGACGCCAAGAGTGTTCTATCGCTGGTGACTTCTGACACTCAGCACCACGATGCCTGCCGCCTGATAATTGCAGGCCACAGTGAAAAAGAATTTGCTGCTGAGTTGAGGCAGTTTTTGCTTCAGGAACTTCCGCTAAAAGAAGAGGCGGCCCTGAAAGAAGACCCGGCGGCCGGAGCTATTGTCCCACGAATCGTTCTGGATGAGAAGGAGGTCTATTTAACCGGTCAGCCAGCTTCATCGGGCGTAGCTCTGGGAAAAGTGTTTGTGCTGAAGGGAGGTCCTGACTGGGAAAGCCTTATTGCTGGGGAAGGAGAAGAAAAAGATAAAAGGGACCACGACTCATCCACAGAAACAGAAAAAGAAGCCTTTCTGAAAGCTGTCTCCGAGCTTCAGGCAGAAATTAAACAGGCTCTTTCAGAAAAAAGCGGAGTAGAAAGAGACATTCTTCAAGCTCATCTTTCAATACTTACTGACCCGGCTTTTATCAAGCGGGTGGTAGAAATTATTGAGAACGATAGAACCGTAGCCGCTGCGGCTCTGATAGAGGCAGCAACTGAGTTCAGCGGGGAATTGCTAAGAAGCAGAACTCAATATATCCGGGAAAGAGTGGCCGACCTGAAGGATGCGGCCTGGAGATTATTACAAAAGCTCGGCTTTCAGACGACCGCGGGAAAAGAAATGGCACTCAGCGAGCCGGCAATTATAGTGGCAGAAGATTTATATCCGTCCGATTTTTTAAGCCCTAAGTCAGAGCTTGTTTTCGGTCTGGTCTTAGAAAAAGCCGGGCAGACCTCGCACACGCTAATCATGGCCCGGGGGCGGGGGATTCCGGCGGTGACCGGTGTGGCTGAAGCCAGCCGGCTGATTCGCCCGGGCGAGGAAGTGATTGTTGACGGCACCAGGGGAGTGGTGGTGGTTTCGCCGGGCGAGGCCGTTAGAAGATATTATGAAGCGGAGATTGAAGCGGAGCGGTTGCTGGCGGAAGGAAGAAGGAAGAAGGCGCAGCTTCCTGGAATGACTGCCGACGGCCGGAAGGTTGAAATTGCGGCCAACATCGGCCATCCAGAAGAACTCAAAAAAGCCTGGCAGGATGGAGCCGAAGCAGTTGGGGTTTTTCGTACTGAGCTTCTGCTTTACGGAAAGCAAGTGCTGCCGACTGAAGAGGAGCAGTATCGGCTTTACCGTCGGGTGGCAGAAGAGGCTGAAGGTCGGCCCATCATCCTCAGGACGTTTGACATCGGCGGGGATAAGCCTATTCCCTCGGTCAGCCTGCCTCATGAACCCAACCCGTTTCTCGGCTACCGCGGGGTTAGAATCTACCAGGAACATTATGAGCTTTTTCGCAGTCAGGTGAGGGCCATCCTGAGGGCGGCGGTGCATGGCCCGCTCAAGATAATGTTTCCGATGGTGGCTCTGGTGGAAGAGGTGCGCTGGCTGCGGGAGCAGGTACGGAAGTTCTGTGAAGAGCTTAAGGCGGAAGGTGTGCCGTTTAATTCTGGGGTGGAAATCGGCATCATGCTGGAAATTCCCTCGGTGGCTCTGCTGGCGGATAAGTTTGCGGCAGAAGTTGATTTCTTCAGCGTTGGGTCCAATGATTTAATTCAGTACTTTTTTGCGGCCGACCGGGGCAATCCGCGGGTTAAGTATTTGAACCAGCCGCTCAACCCGGCGCTGCTGCGGCTTTTAAAGCAGGCCATTGACCTGGCGCATGCGCAGGGGAAATGGGTGGGGCTCTGTGGCGAAATTGCTGGTGATTCGAAGCTGACACCGGTCTTTGTCGGGCTCGGCTTTGATGAGCTGAGCATGAGCTCCGGGTTTATTCCTGAGGTTAAGGCAGTTCTTTCCGGGCTCCGGACTGATGAGTGTGAGCAGCTGGTGGCTGAAGCTATGGAGGCGGCTACGGCTGAGGAGAGCGCTCGCCTGCTGGAGCAATTCTACCAGGCGCGTTTTTCAGAAGAGGTAACAGCGCCGGAACTCGTGGACCTTAAAGCTGACTGCCGAAACAAGGCTGAAGTAATTCAGCGGGTAGCGGTCATGCTTCAACTGTCGGGGCGGGTTTCCAACCGGGCGCTTTTTGAGCAGGCTCTCTGGAAAAGAGAGGATGATGTGCCCACGGAAATTGGCTTTGGTCTGGCCATTCCGCACTGCCAATCGCCTGAGGTCAGGACGCCGAGCATTGCTCTGTTGAGGTTGAAGCAGCCGGTTGACTGGCAGTCAAAAGAGGGCGGACTGGTTGACCTGGTGGTGGCTCTTTCCTTCCCATCGGGTGAGAAGGTGCGGCAGAAACTTCAGCTTCTGCCGAAGCTTTCCCGCAAGCTCATCCACGACGAATTCCGTGACGCCTTGCGCCAGGCAAAGAGCCGGGAAGAGGTAGTTGCCTTAATTAAATCCGCTACCTCTACTTGAATCCACTCCCAATTTATAAGATCAAAAATAGCTGTTTTCCCATGCTACCCCGCGTCCACTGAATGGGGTCACTGAATGGGGTCGGACCACGCCAAATTATTTAAAACAAATAAATTATTATGATTTTATATGACCAAATAAAGGCTAAAAGAATTTTGCTACTGTTTGCCCCAAATTCCGTAGTCCGAGCCTGATTTTCAGACTCTTAAAAGAGATCAATCAGATGCATTTTTATGAAATTTTCTGTAGCTTTGACTGTTTCATCTTTAAGCCGTGGAGGGCTTTGCGCCACCCAGATGGTAAAATTGTATAATTCCTGGGTGTCAACTTTTATCCATTTTTTATTTTTATAAAGGAAGACCAGCAAGGCAGTAATCGCCATTGTTTGGTTGCCGCTTTTAAATGGTCGGTTTTTAATTAAAAGATAAAAAAGAGTGCTGGCTTTTTCCACCAGACCTTTATAGAGCTGCTTTTTTGAGAAACTTTGAAAGGGTGCAGCCAGACAGCTCTCCAGAATATTTGGAAATCGGGTTGAAAAATCAGGTATCGGTTCATTAAAAGTTAGAAGCTCCCGAGCCAGTTTGAAAGCAATGTACTCAATTTCTTTTACTGTAAGTATTTTAATCATTCTCTACCCAAAAGTTTCAGGACTTCTCCATATTCAGCTACAACCTTTGTTACTGCTTTATTAATTTCTTCTTTATCTTTTTTTGAAAGCTCCTGGCCGATGATGTCAACAATGTCTTTAACGTTGATAGCATAGTTTCTGCCGATTCTTATAGCCTTTATTTCTCCAGTTTTTACCTTGTTGTAGACAGCAATCCGGCTTATTCCCAGAATCTTGGCCAGCTGGGGAATTGTCATAAATTCATTCTTTTCCATAGCCTATGCTCCTTTATGAGCCCAAATATTAACGTAAGTTAATAGTTTATCATATTTTAACATAGGTTAATGAGTAAAATTAAATTAACATAAGTTAAGCAAAAAATTAATGTGCGTATCACTAATAGCTTTCATACAGAAAAGAAAAAAATGCTTAATCTATTTTATTGAAATTAAGTGAATTAGTTTCAATAAAATTCCTCATAGGTAGGCTGGCAATCTAGGTCAGCCAGCTTGGCCGACCCCTCATAAAGCTGTTTCAATTCCTCATAGGTAGGCTGGCAATTGATTGGCAGCCTAATGAAATAGGTCTTTCCAAACGTGTTTCAATTCCTCATAGGTAGGCTGGCAATCAGTAATCATTATTATCTCCGCTATAAAAGACTATGTTTCAATTCCTCATAGGTAGGATGGCAATTTTAGTGCCTACTGCAGCATAAAATGACCCCCGATAATGTTTCAATTCCTCATAGGTAGGCTGGCAATAAAAATGAGAGAGGTGGATGTTTCAAAGCTTTATGAGTTTCAATTCCTCATAGGTAGGCTGGCAATTATTAGCAGCAAGCATTTGACAAAAAAACTTGTCGTGGTTTCAATTCCTCATAGGTAGGCTGGCAATAATTATCTCACTATATAGCTTTTAAAAACTGGAAAAAGTTTCAATTCCTCATAGGTAGGCTGGCAATCAAAGGGACAGAAATAAACATTTTCAGCCAGCTTCGGGTTTCAATTCCTCATAGGTAGGCTGGCAATCTAACTTCCTGAGCCTCTCATCCTCTTCATCGGACAAGGTTTCAATTCCTCATAGGTAGGCTGGCAATCAGAAATCAATGAATCATCGTCAGCTGTATCGACCGTTTCAATTCCTCATAGGTAGGCTGGCAATCAGAAATCAATGAATCATCGTCAGCTGTATCGACCGTTTCAATTCCTCATAGGTAGGCTGGCAATCTGAAATCTCCCGGTCGCCCGTATCCATTATACAACGTTTCAATTCCTCATAGGTAGGCTGGCAATCCAGAAAAACGTCTGGTATCAAATGTTAAAAAATAATGGTTTCAATTCCTCATAGGTAGGCTGGCAATGCTATAAGAAAAGGCAATATCGGCTTAAAAAGAGGGGTTTCAATTCCTCATAGGTAGGCTGGCAATATTTCAAGGTAGCTCGCTGAATTTCCCGTGTCAGCAAGTTTCAATTCCTCATAGGTAGGCTGGCAATATATAACCCCCGATTTCCGGATAAAGCCCCATCCTGGTTTCAATTCCTCATAGGTAGGCTGGCAATTTTTATGATTAAGGAGGGAAAATGAAGCTTATTTATTGTTTCAATTCCTCATAGGTAGGCTGGCAATTATAAGTTTTCTGCTCACTATCTCCGAGTAATTCTGGGTTTCAATTCCTCATAGGTAGGCTGGCAATTTTGCCTCGTCTTTCACATCAAGCAGCTCTGGAGCTCGTTTCAATTCCTCATAGGTAGGCTGGCAATTAATATCGCCCTGGAGGTCTTTCACGTTGTAAACTGGTTTCAATTCCTCATAGGTAGGCTGGCAATTAGAGAAGGAAACAACCTTTATAAGCAAGCGAGATGGAGTTTCAATTCCTCATAGGTAGGCTGGCAATCCGACGCCAGGGGGTTGATATATTTTTTCACAACCTCGTTTCAATTCCTCATAGGTAGGCTGGCAATTTTAGATAAGTCTACTTTAACGCAGACTCGACAAAAGTTTCAATTCCTCATAGGTAGGCTGGCAATTAGAACAGACTACTGATAACTGGAAAGTAAATCTCCGTTTCAATTCCTCATAGGTAGGCTGGCAATCAATCGATTTCGCTCGAGGGAGATTACATTGAAATCGTTTCAATTCCTCATAGGTAGGCTGGCAATCAATCGATTTCGCTCGAGGGAGATTACATTGAAATCGTTTCAATTCCTCATAGGTAGGCTGGCAATTTGGTAAAGCTTAGAAATATCAACCACTCTTTCCATGTTTCAATTCCTCATAGGTAGGCTGGCAATGATAGCCTGTGTTAACTGCTCAATCGTCCAATTTTCCGTTTCAATTCCTCATAGGTAGGCTGGCAATCGAGCTGGCCGGCGAGGGCCAGGAGGTCGTGCTCACGTTTCAATTCCTCATAGGTAGGCTGGCAATCTGGATACAGGGTTTGCTTATGACCCTCTTAAAGAAGGTTTCAATTCCTCATAGGTAGGCTGGCAATTTCTGGCGACAGCTACAGAAATTATTGAAAAATATACGTTTCAATTCCTCATAGGTAGGCTGGCAATTGTTTACGCCAGCGGCAAGGCAAAAGTTTATTATGCTGTTTCAATTCCTCATAGGTAGGCTGGCAATGAATTCGCAGAGAAAGAAGGAGAGCAAAAAGAGCTGAGGTTTCAATTCCTCATAGGTAGGCTGGCAATGAATTCTGGAGAAAGTTCATCTCTAAAGCAAATAAGCGTTTCAATTCCTCATAGGTAGGCTGGCAATATCTTTAACGCTGCTGAAATGAAGATATTATCTGAAAGTTTCAATTCCTCATAGGTAGGCTGGCAATCCAATTTATTGGAAAAGTAAAAGCGCGCATATTAGTGTTTCAATTCCTCATAGGTAGGCTGGCAATCTGACCGGTTTTCTGGCCGGTTTTCTGACCGGTTTTCGTTTCAATTCCTCATAGGTAGGCTGGCAATTCTCGTTGTACTTATCTTGATTAATCTTGACACCTGTTTCAATTCCTCATAGGTAGGCTGGCAATTAGCCTCCCGCTCATTCGTAGCCCTCCAGATTCAGGTGTTTCAATTCCTCATAGGTAGGCTGGCAATCCATTTTTCTCCTTTAATATCAATAATTTATTCAATTCTGCCATAAGCAGGAATAATTTATTAAAAACACAAAAATTATTGAATGTCAACATGTTAGGTTTTGTCAATCTCTCTGGTTTTTTGCATTATCTAAGGTCGACGAATAATGATCTGGATTTCATTTTTAAAGCGACTTCTTGTATAGAAATTATTTTCATAAAATTAATTCTTCTTTTCCTTTTTCTACCCCAATTATTTCTCGCTTCGAATACCAATTTGTCCTGAAGGTATAAATTATGATGGAATCCTTTTCAGTGTTTATCACTTTATTGAGTTCCAACTTTAGTTGCTCGAGCTTAGCCTCGGAAATTTCTCCTTCGAAAACTGAATTTTGAACATGATGTAGATATTTTCTGCAGATTTTCATAACTTTTTGCACACGCTCTTCATTAATATCATAGACAAGTATGGCGTTCATTTTACCAGGCTGATATAAATGGTTTATATTCCTCGTCTTCTATAAGATGCTTTTCGATTTTGAAAAGCTCGAGGCGAATTAGTTGTCTATATGAGACATGCCGTCCGAGTGGCTTGTGTAGAAAAGTAGTCTTAAATCTTTCCTCCATTTCTCTTATTACGAGTTCTCTACCTTTCTCGTTGAGTATGATGCCGTCAAGCTTTTGCTCGAAATGTTGAGGTTTGATTATGCCCTTGTTAATTAAGGTGAAAAGTACTCTATCGGGAATTAGGGGTTTAAAAATCTCTGCCACATCAAGGTTTAGGGAAAATCTTCTAAAATTAGTTGAATGTAAAAAACCAATTCTGGGGTCAAGATGAGTATGGTAAATTTCTCCCAGGCAAACGGTATAAAGAATAGAATTGGTAAAGCTAATTAAGGCATTGAGGCGGTTTTTTGGCGGTCTTTTGGTCCGACCTTCAAATATGAAATCTTCATTGGATATAATTATCTCAAAGGCTGAGTAGTATTGTTCTCTTATATTTCCTTCGATAGCCATTAGCTGTTCTGTAGTCTCACATGCGGGAATGGATTCAGTCAAGTTATTAATTTTTTTGGTAAATTCATCAAGTTTTTTGCCCCTGTTCGAATAGTAATTTATGACTTTCCTGATATTTTCAGCTGCACCTTCTACGAATTTCCTAGCCAGAATAAGTCTTTTTTGATGGTCCAGATAATGCTCGGCCTGTTTCAGTATTAGATAACCTGAATTAAGATGCTCTCTTGGGTAAAAAGATCCAACATAGTAACCAAAATGGTTGAAAAAATGCAATATGATCTCGTTTTTTGAAATAAATTCCAGGAGACGCTTATTAAGCGTGACTTCTCCAAAGATAAATATTTCCCTGGTATTTTCAACAGGAATGAATTTTCTGCCATCTTGAGATTCAAAATAAAGAGTGTTTTCCTTTCTTTTTATTTCGCCGTTGGAAAATATATAAATTGACTTTTTCATGCGTAGCAAAATTCAATAAAAGCGCATTTCCGGCAGAAGGGGCTTTTATTTACTGGAGGAGGGGAGGTATTCTGAGCTATTTCCTGCATATTCGTGATTGCTCCTTGAAGAAGGTTTTCTGTATTCTCGTCCAAACTGAAAGCAATTCGTTTCTTTTCTTTTGGAATTAATATTTCACCTTCCACGTTTATTCCATTATTTTTAAGTTTCAACAAATAAAACCCGAGTTGCATCTTGGCCGCCTCTATACCTTTAGAAGTTTTTTTTACTTCACAAACAAGAAGCCCTTTGTCAGATTTCTTTATTAAATCTACTTTTATTCCATCAAAGGAAAGTTCTTTTTTTTCTCTGCTATAAGAATTTTCTGAAATTAGCCGGCCCAGCATAAGGAGGTCATTTTCAGGATCAGGGTTAAATTGCCTGACAAAAAGCCAAAATTTCCTTGGGCAAATAAAGTAAGCGTTAACGAGATTGCCAGTAATTTGCATATTTAATTATCCGGCAATTGTCAGAGTAAATTAATAAAAATTGTCTTCGCCTTTAAAAGGATTTCTTAACAGTCCTTTGTCAGAATCATAATAGTAATTCGTAAAATACAGGCCCTGACACCAACGCATAAGCTTTTTTTTATCGTCTTCTCCGATGTCCTGTAACGCCAGCCAACTGTCCACGGGCTCAGGCTTATCTTTTTCGGACCGCCATGGAATTTGTAAAACAAAGCGTGCTAATATTTGCTTTTTGAATAAGGTATAACTCTTAATAGTCGGGGGATTGTTTTCAATGAAGTTTTTGACGCTCTGCCAAAATTCTGTTTTTCTTTGTTCTGGGATGACGGGTAAGGTATAAATTTCGCGGAAAATTCTATGAGCTTCTTCTTTGCGGTCAGACATATAGCCAGCATCAAGGATATCTTTAGTTTGCCGGTATTTAGCAAGATAATTGCTTTCCTCAAGCAATGAGCTGTATAACATTTTTACCAGAAGATATTTATCATACTCAGAACAGACAAATTCAAATTGCCTATTGGAAGAGGAACTAGCGTTCCTGCCTCTTTTTGAGCGGGTCTTTCTCGATCCTTCTCCAGTTGAAGCTTCGCCAAACAGTTCGGTCAGGGCATCTAAAATTAAATCAGTCTTCTTTTTCCTAGGCTTATTTCGGTCTATCCAGTTCTTGATTTCCTCTTCTTGGATTTCTTTATCTAACCTAATATCCTTCATTAACTTTAATGTATGCAATATCAGTTTCTGATCATAAACATAACCACCGCCTGACTCAAGCCCATGCTGAAAAACCCAGATAAAAACATTAGCTTTCTCAGGATTTGGTACAGCTTCTGGAAGGCTCATTGGCCCATAGCGTCTTAAAACTCTTCCAATTCTTTGCACCAGAGAGTCCATAGGCGCGATTTCGGTGAAAAGAATGTCGGCATCAATATCAATCGAGGCCTCAACTACTTGAGTGGAGACAAGAATCTTGCCCTCTGATTCAGCCGCAGGTTTTGGGTTATTAAAAGCCTTTTGCAAAAAATCAACCTTTTGTTCTCGGTCCTGATTTGTAAACTGCGAATGCAAAAGCATAATCTTGTTTTTTAACGGAGAGTAGTTTTTATCGTTATCAACCTGTTTTTTTAAACTATCAAACAGAGATCTCGCTTGTTTTACCGTGTTAGCTATGACAAGTACCCTTTTTCCCTGGAGGCCTTGTTCTAAAACTTCTCTTAATGTTTCCTCTGGCAGAGAGAAATTAACCTCTTTTTCGTTAGCTTTATTTTCGATTAAAATAACCTTAACTTTATGCCTGTTGATTTTTGAAAAATTATTTTTGTTCTCTTCGTATAAATTTATGGTTTTGAAATTGCTTTCTACTATTGTTTTAATAAGATCTTTATATACGAATTCAGGCAAAGTTGCGGTCATTAAAAGAAATTTCCCGCCCATCCTGACGATATCTTCAATAAATTTCATTATGATCGCTACGGCGCGCGGGTCATAAGCCTGAATTTCGTCGATTATTAACCTTGCATAGGAAAAAGTGGCATAAATTTTTTCATAAAGAGGGGGGCGCAAGGCATATGGAAAGAACTGGTCACCAGTGGAGATGAGAACTGGAAAAGCAAGTTGCCTGGCCAGGTCATAAGCTCTTATCGTGGCTTGGGCTTCACCACCGTCGCCAAGAAGATAAATGTCGGCGTCAGAATGGAGAAGCCCTGTTTTTTCCTCACCAAACATTTCAGCTGCTCTTTCATAGATTTGATCAACAGCAGCACGAAGCGGCAAGGTATAAATAAACTTTTCGTTGCTGCCCCAGAGAAAGGCAAACTCGGTCTTCCCGTATCCGGTGGGCGCTAATAAAATGATGTTTTCGTCTTTAAAGTCATCGACGAGTTGCAATTGCCAGATAGATTTATCGTTACTTTCTGGTTTGTGCTTAAGAATTTTTTCTTTTAGGCGTATTTTTAAGAGACCAATATCTGCGGGAGGAATTTCAGGTTCGAGGTTAGCTTTTTCCTTTTCTTCCTCTAAAAACGAGGCGAAATGGTCAGTGCGCTGGAGGAAACCGGCAATTAAAATCCAGTCTTTCAACTTCCTATCATCAATTTCTCTCTGCTTTGGCAAAAAGTAAAGTTGATAAGGGGGACAGACATATTCATAAAACGGGACTCCTTTGCTCAAGCCCCTGGCTATTTCTCTGTTAAGTTTAATGAACTTAGCCCAGCCATCTTGGAGTTTTTCAAGTTCTTCATGAAGATTTTTTTCAAGCTGGCATATCAGGTCCTCCTGTTTTTCTAATTCTTCACATAATTCTCCTAATTCATTGCTATAGGAACTGATAAGCTGGGAAAATGTTTCGCGCCAGTGATGATAGGCAATAGCAGAAAAAAGAAATTTGAGATAATCATTAATGGATTGATTGTTCTGTGGCTGACCTTGAGCCTGTAATATCTCTGAGATTTTTTTATGTACCTTGTTTTCTTCTATTAATAAGACAGAAAAAAGCGAATGGGGGACATTTATGAGTGGAGATGACGGCTTATAAAGCCTGTTTTTAATCGTTTTTATCTGGAAAGCAGGCAACACCTTTCCTAAATCATGAAAAATAATGGCCAGGCGAATTAGCTGATGGAGATGGGCTGGAATTTTAGCCTTTATGCTTTCAAAAATATTAAGAGCATCAGTTATATGTTCAGAAAGGGCGATATTCGGCCCCTCTGTTCTGTTGCTTTTAGCGAGGATTCTATTTTCCTTCATAGCTTACCCCCAAAAATCGGCCAGAAAAATGGGAAGATGGCACTCTTCGTCAAAGAGAAAGTATTTATGGGTAAATAAGCCGTCATTTAGTTTTACCTTGATATATTCGAAGATGCGTTTACCATGGCGGTTTGATGTTTTGTCATAGTCTTCGACAGTCCAGAAAGTTGGTAGCTTATACTGTAAACCTTCCATCTCTTCAAAATCAGAAATATTTTCATAGAGATTTGCTCGGTAAATTTTTTCTGGGATCCAGAAAAAATGCTTAAAATCAGCGTCTTCTCTTTTTATAATTAAATGAGAAATGGGGAAAACCGAAGAAAGTGAATCTATTACAACCCAATCTTCTGCTCTTCCCAAATGAAGAATTTCAAGTCTACGCACAGGATTTTCAATTAAAGAATATATCTCTTTAAGAAAGCTTTCCTTTTCGTGGGCCAGATGAACTAGCAAGTAAACGTTGTTAAGAACATCTATCAGCACAGGAGATTGACCACCGATATGTTCAACATGTCCGGCAAAGCTGCGATTGGCAATAGATCCAAAACGTTTCAAATGAGCTTCTTTGGAAAGATTCCTGAACCAAATATATTCGGTTGTTTTACTTTCAAATCGACCGGCAATTGAAATTTTAATTTTTTTCAGATCCTCATGTTCAGCTGGCAGACCATCAAAACCGAGCAAGTTACACAGAAAGCCGATTACCGTAGAATAAGGGGGAAGCGGATAAGTATGCCGGCGTTGATAGGTAAAAGGTATTCTATAATGGGCCTGGGGCTGATAAATTTTTAAGCGTAAGATGTATCCTGGATGATTATTCATCGTTTCCTCATTCAGAATTTCTATAAATGCCTAATATCAAACAACGCTGCCCTTAATATTTAAATCAGGCATCTATGTTTATATGTTTACTCGGCAGCATTTTCATCTAGTCCAATTTTTTTCAGGAAGCTATCCCAGTTTTTCTCAGCCTTTTCTTTGAATCTTTCCTCGATTTGCAAGCGCTCGCAGTCCTGGAGATAAGCGATAACTTTGTCTTCGTCTTTTTCCAGCCAAGAATTTCTCAGAGCATCACCAACTCCCAAAACCCTCCACTGACCATTTTCTTTCTGTATATCAATATAAGAATGGAAAACCGGAGAGGGTATCTTTACCGCACCGGCTATGAGAAAGAGAGGAATGATGGTATTAACTTCTCCGCTCGATTGAGCATAAAGCCCAGATTTAATTGATTCTAAAAGTGCCCTAATTCTTTTTGTTTTTTCCTTTTGGTTAACCTTAAACAACAGTTTAAACTTTTTATCGCCTATCTGTCGCCAATTAACTTCTCCATTGGATGTTTCCCATTTGTTGTCTTCGATTAATCTTCCTTCTAATTCTTTTCTATCTTCATTTGAGAGCTTGATTACTAACTTATCGTTTTCTATTTGAGGTTCTTCCGAAATTATCCACACATCAGTTCCTAATATTTGGGTATCAATTGAGAAAGAGACTTTGTAAAAGGACGTATGCTCTTCTTTGCTGTATAGGTTTGGATTAATTTCCATACCTTGAAGTCGACCGCGTGTGACAAGATCCTGGTTGGCATAAAAAGCCATATCACCTTGATATGGGTACAAAGAAACTGCTTTGGTTATGCCCAGCGGAGCCTTGCGCGTTATGGAGCTTTCTCCCCCAATGGTAAACATGTAGCCAAAAATATCTAACTCCGGGTACGAGAGAATATCCGCTCTGGTCAAGTCAAATTGGGTGGTCTGCTGATCTCCTCTACCTCGCAAGGCCACTGGAGCGGGGAGCCATTTTTTGTGATGTTGAAGTGTTTCAAATAGGTAATGTCGGATAGCTGGTTTACCTATGAAAGAGCGAATTTCGCCATTTACGTTGAGCTTTTTTATGGAAAGGATATTTCCCCCAATCTTTTCATCCCGGTTGAGCGCTGAACCGTCAAAAATGATGGTGGCCGTAATATTTTTGACCATATTATTCATAACTACCTCCTTTTTTGTTTATTGTTCGTTTGTATCTTTGCCCAAAATACTGCTTAAAAAGCTAAACAAAAATATTTTGAAAAGCTCATTGGAATAAAAAGGTTTAAAGGCTTCCATTAATTGAGAAGGAAAATCTTTTTTGGCGGAAACAAAGATTCTAAGGATGGCGTGGAAAGCATCATCACGTTTTCCAGCCCGAATTAGTTCAAGAATGCGGTAACCCTGGCGGTCGAAGGCCTCTTTGATAACCTGATCTTTCTTGAGACTGTATCCAACTCTTTTCAATGTTTCCATCAACTCTGAGCTATTCCAGCCGGTAACTTGTTTAAAGAGCCTTTGAAACTCTTTCTCATTTTCTTTCCCCCGCTGATCTTCTGCGGCCCAATTCAGCAGGCTCTGAAATTCTCTTTGCCATTTTCTCAACATGTTATAGGTGCTTTGAAAATCTTCAAACTTCGGTTTTCCCTCTATCAATTGATTCTTTAATTCTTCCATTTTTTGAGCCAAATTAATTTCTTGGAGTGGTAATGTATTCATGAGTTTCCCTCCTTTTCTTTTCTTCAATTAATGCACAAAGCTGAAATATTTGTTCTGCAACATGTCTTGGGTTTTTCCGATTCTTGTTTAGGTGCAGAGTTTGGTTAACGAAATCACGTTCTGATTTTCCATTTGGTTTAAGACCTATTCTTAGTAGGCGATACCCTATTTCCATAAGCTGGGAAAAATTTTTATCTAAGACATAGTTCAGGATGCTGAATTCTCCAATCTGGCTCAAGAGGCCTGCAATTTGGCGGTCAGAAATTAGCTTGATAACCTCGTACGGCAAGCTAAAGAAATCAACCTGATCTTCCTGTCTTGTGATTATCTCAATGTTCATTCCTGTCCATATACCAAGAGTAGCTTGAATCTTTGTTACGTATTCAATGAGCGATATGGCCAGAATATTTCTTTTGCTGCGCGATTCTTCGGATGAGAGGACGCCAAAAACATTTTGAGCAAATCTATTGAGATGGTGCATTAGCCTAAATGAGGGGGCATTGATGAATATTTCCGAACCATCGGAAAGGCGAGTGAGAGCAACATGATGGTGAATAAGAAGGAAAGAGCATAAATAGCATATTCCCATACTCTCATTCAAGCCCCAAAAGCCGTTAGGAAACTTATGAAGGGAAGGGCCTAAGTTTTTCAGGTGAGAAGATTGTAATTTGCAAAGTCTCTGTTGCAGCTTACTGTTAGGATCAAGTATGAAAACTAGATATTGAGCACATAAATTGCACAAATTTCCTGAGTTAACTTTGATAAGCTCTGGTAATTTACCGACCAGTTCAGCATATTCAAAAGATTGCCATTCAGCCAACTGGACAAGATTTTGATATGGCGTTTCGGAAGCAAAGAGCCTATTTCCAGCACGTATAAATTTATATCCAAACTGTCCCAGAATTGAAAAAAATTCCTGATATTTGATCCTATTGGTATCATCCAGCCAGCTTTCCAATTCTTCGTCAGATACTAATGCGTTTACAAGGTTAACTATGGCTTTAGGAATGGGCTTATTGTTTATCAATAAAGGGGCAAAGTAACTTTCCGGAATCCGGCAGGAACCATCAGGGAGAAGGTCCTGGTCTACGGGTTCAGAAGCCCTTTCCCGGACCATGAGCAATCCGATCACACCGGAATTATAAAGCCAGTTAGAAGGGTAAAGAATTATTGAGTTTTCGCTCATTGGTTACCCCTCCATATGCCGATACAGCCGAATCCCAGAGAATTTTTCGCCCCGAGCCCGCAGGAGAAAGCTAGCGGAAATATTTCTTCAGGAAGCGATAGTTCAAAGATACCAGACCAGCCCTTAATCACTGTGTCCTTAAAATAAACTATATTTTCATGATTGGATATTCTGACTGGCTTTATAAAGGCCTCCTGATCGAGAGAGAGCTTGTTTCCGGTTAAGGCCCGATATTTTCTCAAAAGGTTTAAAAGAATGAGCTCGTTAAATTCAGAGTCAGAAGGATTGAAATAATGAGTAAACATCTTGCCTCCTTTTTCTCTTGTTCTGTAAACAGTGATGGGCGAGAGGGTCTCAATGAGGACACGTTGATTGTATGGAGGAGTTTCTTCCAGCCAGAGATTAAGGAGATAAAGATTTTGCTTTTCGGGAAGGCTTGAGGCATGAAGATTAATTGAGCGTTTTCTGTTGAGAGTATTGTAGACAGAGACGATAAACTCATGAATGGGTGAGGCAATAACCCAAGTAATTGGGAAGTAGAATTTAATGGTATTTTTATCTTTATCTATTTCAGGTTTCCTGCCAGAGATGAGCCTGGAAAAGGTGAAAAGCTTTAGGCCTCGATTGCTTTCAGGGTCAATAATACCTTTTGAGTGCATTCTCACTGCAAAAAGTGTGTTTAAGTAATGATAGACAATTCCATGGAGTATCTCATTATGATGAAGGGGAAGAGTGATTGATTCGGTGTCTCCCGTAAATTTAATCCGAATCCGCATATTTTCTTACCGTCCTTTTAAAATTTAAAAGTATTTGGGAATCTTAGAAATTGTTGAAATGGACAAAGATAGGTACCAACACATAAATATTGCCCCTTTTAATTCTTTCATGTTTACATTTATGTTAAATATTTTATTTAATGCATGCAAGCGGATTTTAATCTTTTTAGCTATCAAATATCCTCTCTTTATTTTAAATAAGTTCATTCAGCTGTATCAATTATTATGTTAATGACTTTCATTCAGGTCAAAACAAACCTTAAATTCTACAATTTTATAATTTAAAAAAGCCTACGGTTGGTTATTTTTTCATTGCCTCGCGCCTCTTTATTTCTACCTCAATTTCATTAAACAAGGCCCGGAATAGTTTTTCGTCGTAGATCTGCTTGGCACCTAATTCTGATGAGCCACTCCACATAGACGTTTGTCCGTACTTTGTCTCAAGAATGTTCAGTCGAATCTCAGTAGATTTTTCACTGAGTTTATTCACCATACAGCTCAGATCATATTCTTTACCTTTGTTTGGCACGTAACCCAACATTAAGGCTTGGAAAGCTTGGCTCCCCGCACTTGTTTATTTGGTAATTGAGGCTACAATTAAACCTGAATCCATATCTGTATTTTTTATTATATATCCTTGATCCTGAAGTACGGTTAAACAGGCTCTGTAAACTGTCTCATAATCGCTATCAAAAAGCTTGGTAGTGATCTGCCTGACCTGCATCGGTGATAATTGGGGTTCAGGGGTACAAGCAATATTGCCAATAAAGCAAATAATAATAAGGGCAAAAGAAAAAATAATCTTAGAATCGCCTTTCAACATATCTAACCTCCTTTTGCGTTCCTGTCGGCTAAAATTTTGCTGAAATTACAGAATAGTCTTTGACTTTACCGTCTTTATCAAAGGTAATAATTAAATCAAAAGATTCCGTAGTAGCGGTGCTCATGGCTCTGTTCCCATCAGCAAATATCGCAGTAAACCCATCTGAGCCAGAAACGTACTTAAAAGACATGCGGTTATAGTTCCAAACTTCATCATCATTTTTATTTTTAGTAATTATGTTTGGCGCGCCAAATAACTTTAATATTTCTTCCTGGGTTGTCTGGCCTTTAATTATTTTTGTTTTTATCATGCCTACTGTTAGGTTACTTTGCTGAGGCGTTACCTCACTTTTAGGAAAAGTGGCACAAGCAGCGAACAAATTGGCGACAAAAAGAAGGATTAAAATTACTTTAAGTTTATTTCCCATCATCAAACCTCCAAAAAATATTTTTTATTTTATGGATTTTCGATGTTTTTTAAGGCTCGAAGCAATTCTTTTCTTAATTCTTCTTTTAGCCAGTTCGGTTTCAAAATCTTAACCCGCCAGCCAAAATGAAGTAGCCAGCAAACAAAATCTGGAGAAATGCTGATGTACAATTTAAGGCGAACTCGGCCATCATCCTCAAAGTAGAGTTTTTGGCTTTTATGCCAGACGCCTTCGGCTACCCACCGGCCAGCCTCGGGTTCAAATTCTAACTCTACTTCTTCTACCGGTTTAGAGCTTTGTCTATAGACACCCCAAATATTGCCAAAAAAAGAATCAAGATCAAAATCTGATGGTATTTCGTAGGTTGAATCTAATATTTCTAATTTTTCAATGCGATCGATATTAAATTCACGGATTTCTTTTCTGACGTGACAAAAGGCCACCAGTTGCCAGGTCTTCAAATAGGGAATTATGCGGTATGGTTCTATAAGCCTGGTTGAAGTTATATTTCCCCGAGAAGCGGTTCTGTATACAAACTTAACTTGCTTTCTTTGACTTAGGGCCTGGTGCAGTAAGGTTAATTTACTAATTCGATCCTTGCTTTCTGAGTACTCGGGAATATCTTCGGTAACCGCTTTTAGCATAGGTAGTGTTTCTTTGGGAAAAAGAGATTCAAGACGAGTGATTGCCGATGAGAGTTCATAAGTATCAATCCCTGGCAAGGTCTGCCCTACTCGGGCAGCAAGGAGTAAAGCCAGGGCTTCGGAAAAAGAATAAGATATGGTTGGCAACCTGGGAATGGTTTTGAAATAATACCCGTTTCCGTCATTTTGAAGATCAAGATGAAGCCTGTAGCGAATTACTGTAAGGTCTTTCTGGATTTGTCTTTCGCTGATTTCGTATTTTTCGGCGAGAGCTTTTCTTGTCCATCGGCGAGGTGCAACAGTAACATTTTGGATGATATCCAAAAGTCGGGCTGTCCTGCGTATTTCCTCTAATCTTCCGCCCCCACCTTTAATAGCGTTTTTCCCCTTTTTCATCTTCCTCTTCCTTCTGCATCATAATAATAACATCTTGATGGGAACTCTGCGGTTCCCATTAAAAATTTTATACTGATTAAGTAAGCAAAATAGTCTTTCCAATTTTCTCAAATTATTAATATTCAATATTTTCCGTGCTATTGCAACCTCTGGATTTTAATCCCTTATAGTAATTTGGATGATGGGCGAAGAGAGTTTGATTTAGGCTAAAGTATTTAATATAAGGTAAATATGGCTGGCAGGTCTGATTCAAAAGAATATGAATTACTTTTTTCGGTGAAGATTTTGCTAATTAATAAAATATTTGATATTTTGGTGGCCAGTCGCAGTAGCCAGCTAATTTAAGCAATTTTATTTTTTCTGCGAGGGCTTGTTTTTTAGTTCCATATTTTTAGCCTTATTATTAATCTACTTGGCCTTAAAGCCGCTCCACCACTGGATTAATTTTTTCCGACCATATGTAAATAATCGTTCATATGAATCACCGGGTTGCATCCAAACGCGGCGGTCATTTCTTCTCGGGTTTTTTCTCCTGGCTCTCGACAAAGCGCTTGTATTCGAAAACTCCACCCGGCTGTGAAACCTCAAAAGCTGTCACTTCGCCTTTCTGGTCAACTATGAACTTAATCCGGGCTACTGAAACCTGTTTTAGATAAAACTCATCTCCCAGGTCGGGGACAAGTTCGTAAACCGGCTGGCCGGGTATGGTCAGGGTCAGGACATTGCCTTTCAGGTCAACCGACAGCCTCTGGTCCAGGAGCACGTAGGTCCCGACGAATTTCTTTAGGAAGTTCGGGTCGAAATATTTCTCGTCAGGCTTTTTCCTGAAAACTACCGGGTCAGCCATCGGTTCAAACGGCGCGGCCACTGCAGCCACGTTGCCGTTGACGTCAGTCTGGAAGGTGAGCTTCATATCCTTAAAGGTCGGGTCCTCAGCCTGGAGTCCGTTAAAAGTTTCATAATGCCAGTGCTCCAGCGGAGTGGTTATCCCATTGTAGATAAAAGAAAGGCTCTTATCCTTAAAAACTACCTTTACTTCGCCGTAACCGGGATGAACGTAGGTTCCGGCATATTCTTCCAGGGGATGAGCCGGCCTGGTGCCTTTGATCTTTCTGGTCTGGGCTTTCTGCTCGGCTTTTTCGCCAACCTCTTCAGCCTTAGCGGCATTGCGCACCGCCTCGCCGATCCAGTCCACAGGCTCAAGACCCAATAGTTTATCGGTCAGGGTTCTTACCAGGAGTTCGGGCAGGCCGGTGCCGTTCCTGTTGGTCAGAACCACGAAACCGAAGCCATCGTTGGGCAGCATGGAAACCAGCGCCGAAAATCCGTCTATATTTCCACCGTGATGAACGCGGGGATGTCCCCGGTAGCTGTCAACAAACCAGCCGAGAGCATAGCTGGCATATCCAAGGTGAGTAGATGTCGGCGTCTGGGCAATCGGCGTATATGGCAGGTGCAGGTCAGCCATGGTGGCCGGGTTCAGGAGCTGTTTTTCGCCAAACTTGCCCGAATTAAGATGCACCACAAGCCAGTTGCTCATCTCTCGCACGCTGGAGTTAATGGAGCCGGCTGGCCCCATGTTGGTGATGTTGCGGAAAGGAATTTTCTCTATCTTTTTCTGACGGTAGGCATAGGGCTGGGCAAAATCCTGGTCTTTCTGCGAATCCAGCACGGAAAAATTGGTTCTCTTCATCTCAAGCGGGTTGAGCACCAGCTCTCTTATCGCCTCTTCCCAGGTCTTTCCGGTGAGTACTTCCAGGAGATACCCAGCCGTCAGGAACATCAGGTTGTTGTACTGGAATTTTTCTCTGAGGTCAGCGGTGAACTGAAGATAAGCCAGCCGCCGCACCAGCTCCTCGCGCGTGGCCTGGTAATTGTTGTACCAGAGAAGGTCATGACGGGGGAGACCGGAGCGGTGAGTGACTAAATCGCGGGGTGTGATTCTTTCAGTTATCACCTGGTCCGACAGCTTGAACCAGGGAATGTAGGTGCGCACCGGCTGGTCCCAGCTCATCTTGCCTTCATCAGCCAGCCTGGCCAGAGCAAAAGTGGTGAAGGCTTTGGTGGCTGAGCCAATAGCCAGCAGGGTATCGGGCGTCATCGGCAGCTTGTTTTCCACATCGCGAAGGCCGTAGCCTTTAAGGAAAATTACTTCTTTACCCTTGACCACAGCCAGAGCCAGGCCCGGGACCTTAAGGTCAGCCATAGCCTTGTTGATGATTCCGTCCATTCCTTCCAGAACTTTTTTGGCCCGGGCCACCGGGTCTTCGCCTTTGCTCAGGTTGAAGGGAAAAGTCTGGCCCGACTGAGTAAACTGACCGCTGATTTTCTGCCCGCTTTCATCCAGCTTTCCTTTGAAAACCGGATTTCCGGGAACGCCAGCAATGGCAAAACTTATCTCACTGTCCGTTATTTTTATATCCGTCAGAGGCAGGTCCTTAGCTTTCTGGATGGGAATGGAGATGACGCCTTCCAGCTTCTTATCGGCCGAAAGCTTAAAATCAACCAGAACTTCGAGCTTCATCCCGGGAAGTTCAATGGCCCCTTCCCAGTGGCCAACGACCTTCTGGCTCAGGTCAGCGCTTTGAGCCTGAACTGGCGTTGCTGTACTCAATGTTGGGACAATCAAAAGTAAAGCCAGTAAAGCAAAAAATGATATTGAGACGCTGTTCAAGCAATTTTTAGGTTTCATGTTTCCTCCCTGAAGGCAAATTTTCGAAGCTTTATTTAAGCCTGCACATCAACTTTATTTTATTATTACGAATTATTCAATTGGAAAGTTCAATCTTGAGGTTTCAGAAAAAGATTAAGGACCAGAACTTTTTATGTTTATTTTTCGTCTATCTAATAGGGTGAAATTAAAAATAGCCAAATTTGCTGCTTTAAGGAGGAAGTGATGTCTGAAAAAAATCAGTTTTTTAATCAAAAGCCGAAAAATACTTTTAAGATTTTGTTTATTTTAGCTTTCACTGTTCTGTTCGCTGCCGGCTGCGAGGAATTTATAGATTCTGGCTATCGCTATCAGGATTCTTTCACCCGGACTATCTCCCTTAAAGAAGCTGGCTCTTTCTCTCTGACCAATATCAACGGCTCAATCACTGTCACCACCTCGCCGTCCCTTGAAGTTTCTATCAAAGCCATCAAATATGCTCGCTGGAGAAAATCCGACCTGGATAAAATCAGAATAGAAGTGGTTAGCGGCGAAAAATCGGTCATAGTTGATACCGTCCATCAGAGGAAAAATCTTCAGGTCAGGGTAGATTACGAAATCAATTTGCCCGAAGGCATGGCCCTCGAAACAGTCAAAACGGTTAACGGCAGGATTAACATTTCGGGAAGGTTTGAACGGGCCCTGCTCCGAGCTACCAACGGCAGCCTCACTGCCCGCGGAGATTTTGGCTGGCTGGAAGCCACCACCACTAACGGCAGCCTGGACATAGTTCAGGCGAAAGGGAGAATCAACCTCAAAACCACCAACGGCAGCATCAGGCTGGTACTGGATGAGCTCGCCGGGGACCTCAGTGCCCGGACCACCAATGGCAGTATAACCATAAAGCTTGCCAATCAGCCTGACGGCTATTTCACAGCCCGGACCACCAACGGCAGTATCAGAGTTGATTATCCAGTCACCATTGAAGGCTCAGTTTCCAGAAAACGAATTGAGGGACGGATGGGCAGTGGCCGGGGACCGCGGGTTGACCTTCAGACTACTAATGGCTCAATCAGCCTGTTGAAATATTAAGGCCCTTACTGAATTTGAGTTCTCAGGTCAGATTAACAAATTCTTAAATCTCCAGCCGCCAGATTCAATCAAATCATTTTTACTGTGTCTGGGGTCAGCAAATTTAATTATCTTCTTATGGCTAAGTTCGAGTAATAAAAAATTATTCTGCGAGAAAATTAAAAACCTTTTTTTTCTAAAAGTCAGTCTTTTTAGAAGATAGGATGACGACAGCCGCTTTTCCAGGCTGTAATTCAATCCACCCTGGACTTCGTCCTGACAATCCGGGCTCCTAATTTTTCGTACTCCCGGATAGTTCTTTCAGGATAAAGTGCAGTTTTTCCACTACAGAGGGGGCTTTAACGTTTTCATAAAGAATACTTGAGGCTTTGTGGTCAGCCCCGTAGAAACCAGCATTGGCTTCCCGGTCCACTCGCAGCGTTCCACCTTTAAGGGATATGCCGGCAAAAAGCCCTTTGCTTTTGGAGTAAGAATAAATCTCGGCTTCCATTTCCAGGTCGGTGCTGGCTTCGGCACTCCGGCCGACTGGGCCGGCTGAAACACTCATATCAGCTCCCAGAGTTATCTTGTTGGAGGCTATGTTTTCTACTCCCTGCCGGTTTTTAAACACCAAGACTATATCGGCTTTCTGCACTCCTATCTGCCAGCCCAGGCTTCCCCCGATAAGCTGAATGAACAGCGGATTACTCCAGCGGCCGTCCTCTCTTTTAACCAACACAATACCGCGGCCATATTGTCCACCGATGCCCCAGGCTGCTTTAACCACACCAGGAATGATGGCTATACCCTGGGCTTTTTCCAGGAGCCTGGCCGGAATACCCTCTTCTTTCAGGCTGGCCAGTTCTTTGATGACTTCAATTGCTCTTTCCACTCTTTCTTCACCCGGTTTAGAAGCCGGTGAGGGTTCGGTGTTTACCATAGGTTGTGATAGACCTGCTGCTACCAGAGTAAAAATAAAAAATAAAAATAAAGAAAGCATAAAGTAAGATTGAATATGCCGGACTTTTTTCATAGTCTTTCCTTTCTTTTCCATAATTTTATAATCAATTTGGTGCCTCAGCAACTGTTGGTTCAAGAATTAATTCTCAACTTTGTCCACCAGGGGTGAAGAGCAGGGAAAGGTTTAAAAACTCAGTTTATTAATTAATAATTCCGTCCTTATGAAGCTTGGAAGTTGTTGCAAAAATAGCCCTGTTATTTCAGGCTGAATTAAAAAGCCCTGGGCCTCCGTCTTCTTTTTCTTCTTGAGGAACGGAAGTATTTGCCTTGATTAAGGCTCTAAAGTAAATTAAATAGATAAATATGATTCTGAGCGTAGTAGAGATTCTCAGGTATCAAAGCTGAGATAGAAAATGAGCCTTTTTTCTAAAGCCTTTGAAGTGGTGGCCGCTCAGCTGGGCATCGCCTTGGTTGGTTATTTTGTTTTCCGGGCCAGAATCCAGGATAAAGAAAGTGTCCTCAGGTTTCTGTCCACTCTGGGCATTGATTTAGCCCTGCCCTTTCTTTCCTTCAGCGTCAT
>Ga0308419_1000290_pt1 | contig 38731 bp, 30 predicted proteins | sample HotsprSampleMS50_FD_203674 | JGI IMG/M metagenome (GOLD analysis project Ga0308419, IMG submission 203674) | Hot spring phototrophic mat microbial communities from Mushroom Spring, Yellowstone National Park, Wyoming, United States - 20090730_MS50 ... | reverse complement strand
GAGGGAAGCTGCGGCGCTGAGTTTATGACTACTCATGCGCACATCACCTCCGGTGTAAAGGATAGCGATGTGACCCCTGCTCCGGCCAGAAGGCCGTCACAAGATGGGCGGATTGTACATCCTTCTGTCCGCAATGCAAGGGTCGGGCTGAATGGCTGACTGGCGCGTGATCTGCGTCGTCAAACCTGTCGTTAGCATGAAGGCGAACGCGAGATCGACCAGGAAAAACGAGTGATCCACCAGCCCGTGGGCAAGCATGGCGGCCGTGAGTCCAAGCGCCCCGACACCGAGCGGCCTCAGGCCTGGCGTTGTGGCGCGCCGGGCGCTTTGCAGGGCCTGCCAGACTGCGCTCCCAAGCATCAGCCCGCCGGCGGCCAGGCCGAGTAGCCCCAGCCGGCTGGCCAAATCCAGCGCAATGTTGTGCGGGTGAGACAGGTTCGGTTCCTGCCACGCCGCCGGCAAAATGTAGAAGCCGCGATAGGCGTACAGAAAATTGTCCGGACCGACGCCCAGCAGAGGATGATCCATGATCATGCGCAGCGCGCTTTGCCACAGGTTGAGCCGGAAGAAGCCGGTGCCCCGCGTCAGGTCGAGCATGTTTTCAAAACGTGTGCCGGCCACCAGTGGCTGGGCGATGCCGCTGAACAGCACTGCCAGCCCGACGCCCATTGCAGCGATCAGGATGTAGGCCGCCCGACGCCAGCGCCCGCCTGCCGCAAGCAGAACGACGACGATGGCCGCCGGCATCCCCAGCAGCAGCGCGCCCCGCGAGGCGCTCAAGATCAGCGCCAGTGTCACCGGCGCGAGGGCCAGGCCGTAGAGCGCGCGGCGCACGGGCCGGCGCGCGCCGTCGTTTGCCCCCCCGCCCGGCGCGATCAAACACACCGCCAGCAACACTGCGAACGCGCGCTCCAGGTAGAGCGCGTCGTTGTTGGGCGACCCGTAGATGCTTCTGATGCGCGGAAAGCCGAACTCGGCGGAGAACGTGTTGCCCTGCGCGTAGTTGATCAGGCCGATGCCGGCAATGGCCACAGCGCCCAGCGCGAAACCGTCGGCAATGCGCCAGACCGCGTCCTGGTCGAGCCGGCTGGCGCGCAACATCAGATACACCAGCGCCGGCTCCACGACGACCACCCGCAACTCGCGGAATGCTTCCACTTTGAACTCGGCCTGTGTCGCAGACAGGCCCGCCACGATCACGAGTGCGAGGACGCCGATATCAAGCGCGTTGAGGCGAATGGCCGGCAGTCTCCCCCGCCCTTCGACCATCCAGCGCCGCGCGGCCCGGACGGCCCACGATGCGAAACACATCAGCGTGAGCAGTTCGACCATCGAAAAGGCGCGTTCGAACAGACGTTGCGGCAGGAGGTAGAACGGGATGAAAAACGCCAGCAGCATCAGCCCAAGATCGAGCCGCAGCAACACCAGCGCGAATAACGTTGCCAGAGCCAGCAGGCTGATGACAAACACCGGCGACCAGAAGGCAACCGCAGAGACCAGCGCGCTGATGACCACATTGGCCGGCGTGCCCAGATTGCGATACGCCTGCGCGGCGTCCTGCGCCCAGGTCATCGATGCCGTCAGCCAGAACAGCAGGCCGGCGGTCAGCGCCTGCCAGGTCAGCGGACGATCGCACCGTGTCCAGCGCCGCGCAATCGCGCGCGCCGCCGCCGGCCACTGCGCTCTGGGCATGCTCCACGCGACGATCGCCAGCGCGCCCAGGCCGGCTAGCGCAGCAAGCCACTGAACGACCGCAGATGACTGCGCGGAAGGGTGGGTCGCCCGGCTGCTCCACCCGATCAGCGCCCACTGGTTCCAGCCGCGATCGATTGTGATTTCGGCAGTGTGCGGGCCGGCGCCCAGCGTGTCGGCCACGGCCAAGGTGTCGATTGAAGGCCGCAAGTCCGGTGAAGTCATGATGAGGTATGCGCCGCGCGCCTCGACCGGCAGCAGATTGGCCGGCTGCCCGTCGATGGTCACGAAGGTGTAGGCGCGGTAGTTGTCGCGCCGGACGATCAGGGCCAGACTGTCTCCGTTGAATGTGAAGGTGACGCGCGCATCGGGGCGCTCTGGAATATCGGCCCCCAACTCGCCAAATCGCCACCCTTCGGAAAACGTCGCCAGCGGATTGGGCGCGTAGCGTGTGCTGCCGGCATCGACAACGGGTTGGGTGAACCATTGCGCTCGCGGCGCCAGGCGCGCCAACTGGAGCGCCGCAACGAATGCGGTGTAGACCGGGCGCGGCCGGCCATCCGCGTCAACCAGCGCGAAGCCCCAGCGGGCGTCTTGCGGATGCGCCGCCGGCTGCAAAGTCTCGATGAACATGGCGCCGGCCCACGGCCACTCGCGCGCGGCGCGTTCCACGGCGCGGATGGTGTAGTCGGCCTGCTCTGTCTCGCTGGCTTTTCCCCAGATCGACGGCTCGCCTTGCCAGCCATCCGGCAGCGCATTCCAGCCGAACTGGGTGAGCCAGATGGCCTTGTTGCCGTCGCCATGAGCGACCATCTCTTCGCGCAGCAGGATGACGTGCGAGAAGTTCAGCAGGCCGGGGTCAACGCGCCGGTCGTCTGGCGGGTAATCGAAACCATAGGGCTTGGCGGCGGCCACGTCGAAGGCGTCCTGGCCGCCCAGCTCGTACAGCCGGCGCAGGTACACCTGTGGGGCCGGGTTCACGCCGCCCTGTTCGACAGTCGGGGCGAGGGCGGCCAGCGCGATGAGCGCATTGGGATTGACGGCGTGTATGGCGTCGCGCGCGCCGCGCAGCATCTTCAGGTACAGCTCTGGATTGGCCAGGCTGTTGCCCCATGCAGACAGGAGATTGGGTTCATCCCAAATCTGGTATGCCAGAATGGGCGATGCGGCGTTGGCCGCCGGTTGCCTCTCGTAGCGGGCTGCGAATGCGCCGGCGAATGCGGCGAAGTCAGCAGGATCGGCAGGAGGTTGCGTCTCGTTGGCTGGCCGGTCTTCCGAGCCGGAGGGGAGCCTGGCCCATTCAGGCGTGGTGTGCAGCACGGCCAGCACACGCAGCCCGTGGCGTTGCGCGGCAGCCATGATGCGATCTGTCTCTGCCCAGTCGAAATGACCCCGGCGCGGTTCAATCTCGTTCCAGCGAAACGTCTGGCGCAGGTATTGGATGCCCCGCGCGCGCAGGTCGCCCAGACGCGCATCCAGCGTCTCCGGGTCATATTGCTCCAGGGCCACATTGACGCCCAGGCGCAGCGCCTCGGCCCCATGAATTGGCGGGGGGAAGCCGTCTGGTGTGCCGCGCGACTGGGCAGACTGGCCGGCCCGCGCGGCGCACACCACGCTGGCCGCGAGGAGGAGCAGCACGAGGCCGGCGGCGGAAAGAATGCGATGGCGGGTCATGGATCAAAGCCGCGCCTGCAACATGCCGCGAAGCGCAGCTATCCCTTGTTCTCGAAGAACTCGTCGAACGGCCCCATCGAGAATTTCAGGTCGCCGTACAGAAAATCATGCTCGGCCAGAGCTTCTTCTGCCGCGCCGGCGATCTCAGGATCGTTCGTCTGGGCAATTGCTTCCAGCGCCTGCCTGGACTCATCGCCACCGATCTGGCCCAATGCGCGGACGGCGGCTCGACGCACGTCGGCCACCGGGTCGTCGATGAGTTGTTTGAGGGCCGGCACGGCTTCCCGCAACTCCAGTTCGCCGGCCGCGCGCGCCGCCTCGCGGCGCATGATGGGGGTGACGCTGGTCAACTCGCCCAGCACAACGTGCTGATAGCGGCGGTCGTTGCTGCGGCCCATGCTGAAGACCGCGCTGACGCGCAACGGCAGATGCTCGGAGGCGTAGGCGTCGCGGATATGCAGATCCACTTCGTCGTTGGACACCCAGGCCAGGGAGCGGAGCGCGGCGCGGCGGGCGCGCGACTGTTCCGGTGAACCGATCAGGGCGCCCATCAGGGCCGAATAGACCTGGTCGCGCCGGCGCTTGCTGAGTTTGTCCATCACGCCCTGGTACATGAACCGGCCGAGCGCAGTGGCGGCGGCTGCGCGCACCATGTCGGAGGGGTCGCTGCGCAGCATGACGGCCAAAATGTCGATCATGTCGGGGCTTTCGTCCTCGCTCAGCCCATTCACCGCAGCCAGGCGCACGCGCGGGTCGATATCGCTCAGCATGAAACGAAAGATTGGCGTGAAGTCGAGCCGGACATCGACTCTGGACATGGCGCGCAGCTTGGCGGCCACGTAGGCGCGGCGATCATCTTCCAGCGCCGGCCATGCGGCCTGCACTTGCTGCACGGCGCGATCGCTCAAGCGGTCCAGCGCCTTGAGCACGCGCGTGGCGATCGGCGCAGCGCCGGCCAGGGCTTCCAGCGCCTGCTCAAGCGTTGCCTTTTTGCTGGTCATGGCAGTTGCACGGGATTGATGACATCAAAGACGATGATGAGGGCGGACAGCGCCAGCAGAAGAATCATGCCGATGCTGTGCACCCATTGCTCGCGTTGCGGATCGATGCGCCGGCCGCGAATCCACTCGATGAGCACGAACACAATGCGCCCGCCGTCGAGGGCCGGGATGGGCAGCAGGTTGGTCAGGCCGATGAGCATACTCAGCAGGCCGGCGAAGCGAACGAACGGGAACGCGCCCTGTTCCAGCAGCGACACGCCGATGCTGGTGATGCCGACGACGCCGACCGGGCGGGCCATTTCCGGTGACAGCCGGCCTGTGATCAGCTCCACTGGCGCGCGAATCAGGTTGGTCGTGACCAGATACAGGTCGTTCGTTGCGGCGACGAATGCCTGGGGCGCAGTGTAGTAGACGCGCTCTGTTTTGATGACATTCAGGCCCAGGCTGACGCCCAGCGGGGCGTTCGGATTGGCGTCGGCGGGGATGGTTCCGTTGATGACGACTTCAGCCGGCCCCCCGTCACTCCCGACGCCCGGACGCAGGACAATGATCTGAATGGGCTTGCCGATGGAAGCTTGAGATTGCGATTTGAGGGTGAAGGTGTCCTGTTGCTGATTGGGGGAGATCTGTTCGGTGGCGTCGACACCGTTGACTGACAGCACTTCATCGCCGGGCATAAGGCCGAGCATCTCGGCCGGGCTGCCAGAGGCGACGCTGGTCACACGGTAGCGCGCCTCGCTGGGCTGTGTGGCAAAGAGCAGGTAGGCCAGGAACAGCACGAGCACTGCAAAGATGAAGTTGAAGGCCGGTCCGGCGAACAGCACCAGGAACCGCCAGCGCTTGGGTTGCGCGGCGAGGCTGCGCGGGTCGGACGGGTCTTCTTCGCCGCTCATGCGCACGAATGCGCCAATTGGCAGCCAGTTCAATGTGTAAATGGTCTCTCCGCGCTTGAAAAGCGTCAGCGCGCGCGGGGGGAAGCCCATGCCAAACTCCTCGACGCGGACGCCGGCGCGTTTCGCCAGCAGGAAGTGGCCCAGTTCGTGCACGAACATCAGCGGCCCCAGCAGCACGATGAACACTGGGATGCCGATCAGCAGCGCGTTAAAGAATTCCATCTGGCGAATGACGAATGACGATTGAGTGCTGAGTGCTGAGTGGCGAGTACCGAGTGCCTCGTATTCAGCACTCAAGATTCAGCACTCAAGATTCAGCACTCAAGACTCAGCACTCAAGACTCAGCACTCAAGACTCAGCACTCAAGACTGCGAAGAGATTGTAGCATTCAGAGATGAGCAGATGCTGATTGGGGGCAAGAACCTGCCGCAGGTTACTCGCTCGAATCCCGGCAGGCTGCGAAAACCTGCGGGAGGATGCTGCTGCATGGCCGGTCAGCGCCGTTCGAGGATGTAGCAGGCGCGTGATGGCGTGGCGTTGAAATCCACGACGATGTAACCGCGCGAAAAGGCGTCCTCGAATTGCAGCCGGGTGCGCATGCGCCAGGCTTTGGCGTGATTGAGATCGTTGCGCTTGAGGGATTGAAAGTCCGGCGGAATGTTGATCTCCAGCCGGCAGGTCGGCGCGTCGGCTGCATTGCGCTCGCCGGGAACGGCCAGGGCGCGGTGGCTGGCCGGCGCGCTGCCGTCGAGCCACCATTCCACTTCAAAACGGTCGGTGGCGATGCCGGCGTTCAACTCGTCGCGCATCTCGCCGTAATAGTTGCGATGGTAGGTGCGGCAAATCGCGCCAAGCTTGTGGATGTTCAGCCGCGCATTGCGCGCTTCGAGCGGATCGTATGTCCAGGTGATCAGGTTGATGCCCTGAGCCAGCGCGGCCTGCCGCTGGGCCAGCTTGAGCGACATGCCGATGCCCCGGTTTTGCCACTCCGGCGCGACAGCGGCCATGTGCGAGTGGTGGCTGAGTCCGTTGGCCGCGCCGGGCAGCGCGCTGGGGGCCAGAAAACTCAACACGAAGCCAATCATGTCCCCGCAGCGCCGGTCGAACGCGCCGAGGGCTATCCCGCCATGACGCTGGATGGCGATGGTCATGGGCGGCGAGACTGTGTTGGTGTCGCCCCAAATCCGGCGCTGAAGCGCGTCGCACCGGGCATGGTCTGCGGCAGTGGCGAAGGGGCGGATATCGATAGCCGCCGGTGTTGCCAGAGCCTTCATGTCACAAGATGGGCGCGGTGATCTGTGCGGGCGGCGCGCCGGCTGACCCATGCGTCAGATCGGTCAGCGCGCCCTGCATACTCCATGCGCCGGTCCAGGTGATGCGGACGCTGGCCAGCCGGCCCCGCCAGTCGCGCAAGGGGTCGGAGTCTTCAAAAAAGACCAGTTTGTTCGATGGCGTGCGCCCGCGCCAGCGCCCCTTGTGCCGATCTTCAACCAGCACCTCAACCGTTTGCCCCTCATAGCGCGCATTGATCTCGGCGGTGATGCGCTCGTGTTGATCGTTCAACGCCTGCCAGCGGCGCTCTTTCTCTTCTTCCGGCACATCGTCGGCCAGGTTGCGCGCGGCGGTGGTGTTAGGGCGCGGCGAGTATTTGGCGATGTGGACCACATCAAGCCGCAGTTCCTCCAGCAAATCGTAGGTGCGCATGAACTGCGCCTCGGTCTCGCCGCAGAAGCCCACAATGATGTCAGTGGCGATGCCGCAGCCGGGGACGCGCTCGCGGATGCGCTGAATCAGGGCGCGGTAGTCGTCGGCGGTGTAGCCGCGCCGCATGCGCTGCAACACGTCGTCGTCGCCAGCCTGCACGGGTGCCTCGATGTGCGGCATCACTTTGGGCAGCTCGCGCACAGCGTCGAGCAGTTCATCGGTCATCCAGTTCGGGTGCGAGGTCAGGAAGCGGATGCGCTCCAGGCCGTCGATGTCGTTCAGCCGGCGCAGCAGATCGACCAGCGGCGTGTGAATGGGCAGCGTTTGGGAAGGCCGGCCCGATGCCGCGCCGGGGTTGTACGCGCGGATGGCGTAATCGTTGCCGAGCAAGTCGTAGCCGTAACGATCCACGATCTGGCCGAGCAGGGTCACTTCTTTGATCCCTTGTTCCACCAGCGAGCGCGTTTCGGCGGCGATGTTGCTCAGCGGCCGGCTCCGCTCCACGCCGCGCCGGAACGGGATGATGCAGAATGAACAGGCGTGCGAGCAGCCGTACACGATCGGCACATTCGCCGTCACCCGGCGGCCGCGCTCGTGTTCAGGCAGCAGCATATAGGGCGCGGCGCCGGCCTGTCGTACCGAGACATCCTCATCCTGCAAGGCAAAGCGTTCGGCTGTCTCGCGCTCGGCCAGCGCGCGCCCATCGCGTTGCAGCAGCAGGTCCACCATCGGCTGCGGGTCGCTGGGCGCCATGAACACATCCACGAAAGGCAGCCTTTTGCCCAGCGCCGCATTCCCGCGCACGCCAACCATGCAGCCCATGACGCCGATGATGAGGTTGGGCTTGTCGCGCTTGAGAGGCCTGATGGACTGGAGGTAGCTGTAGGCGCGATCTTCGGCGCTCTGCCGCACCACGCACGTGTTCACCACCAGCACATCGGCTTCTTCGCGCGTGTCTGTGGCGCGCAGTCCAAGCTTTTCCATCTCCGATGCCAGCCGTTGTGAATCGGCTTCGTTCATCTGGCAGCCGAATGTCGTCACGTGGTATTTCATTGCCAGTCGTCAGTCGTCAGTCGTCAGTCGTCAGTAGCCAGTCGTCAGTAGCCAGTCGTCAGTAGTCAGTCGTCAGTAGTCAGCAGTCGGAACATCACACTCAGCACTCAGCCCTCAACCCTCAACCCTCAACCCTCAACCCTCAACCCTCAACCCTCAACCGGCCGCCGCTTTGCGTCCCACGATGAGGATGAGCGGCCAGTTGAAGGTGATTGTATCGCCTTTAACGGTCACTTTCAGCCAGTCGCGCATGGCCGGCGAGCCGTGCAGCAACTGGCGTCGCAGGTTGGCAGCGGTCTGGTTGTCAACATCCGCCCGGCGCATATGCTCATCGAAATCCAGCCACAGGTCGAAGGCGCTCAGGTGCACGGAATCCAGATGAGCGGCGCAGAACAACGCGCTCCAGCCGTTCACGGTGAGCAGTGCCACATGTGAGGGGTCGCGTTCGGCCTCCCAGCGGTTGATCTCGTCGGCAACGGCGCGATCGGGCGGCGCGATGCCGTCGATGACGGCGACGAGCGCGCCGGGCTTGCACACGCGCGCCATTTCGCGCACGGCGCGGCCAGGGTCGTTGAAATGATGCGGCGCGATGCGGCAGGTGACGAGGTCGAAGGTCGCGTCGGGGTGGGGGAGCGATTCGGCGTCTGCCAGCGCGAAGTCGATATTGGTCAATTCGCGCTCATGGGCCAGCCGGCGGGCTGCTGCAAGCATCTGCGGCACGATGTCCGTTGCTGTGACATGGCGCGCTCGGGCGGCGCAGGCGATGGCGGTGTGCCCGCCGCCGGCGGCGACATCCAGCGTCTGCCAGTGTGGTTGTGGATTGACGACGCGCAGCAGGGCGCTCAGGTTATCGCTCTGAGCGAACACAGCGCTGCGCGCGTAGTGTTCGGCGTTGCGCGCGAACTGGGTATTGGCAGGCTGGCGCATAACTAAGGCGGGCATTTTACCGTAGGGGAACTGCTGGTTGTCGGTTGTCGGCTGCTGGCAGGATCAATGGCATACTTGCCTCCTGTCAGTCCTGCGGGAGACACATTGAATGTTCAAGAAAATTCTGATTGCCAACCGCGGCGAGATCGCCGTGCGCATCATTCGCGCCTGCCAGGAACTGGGCGTGGGCACGGTGGCTGTTTATTCAGATGTTGATCGCACGGCGCTGCACGTGCGCTATGCCGACGAGGCGTACCACATCGGGCCGGCGCCGGCGCGCGACTCATACCTGCGCATCGACCGCCTGCTCAGCGTCGCCAGGCGCTCCGGCGCGGATGCGGTTCATCCCGGCTACGGCTTTCTGGCCGAGCGCGAGGAGTTTGCCCAGGCCTGCGCGGACGAGGGCATCACGTTCATTGGCCCGTCGCCGCACGCCATCAGCAAGATGGGCGACAAGGCGGTGGCGCGCGCCACGGCGCAAAAAGCCGGCGTGGCTGTCGTGCCCGGCACCGAGGGCGAGGCCGACCTGACGGACGAAGAACTGATCGCCGCGGCGCCGAAAATCGGTTTCCCGCTGTTGATCAAAGCCAGCGCAGGCGGCGGCGGCAAGGGCCAGCGCGAAGTGCGCAGCATCGAGGAGATGCCGGCGCTGCTGGCCAGCGCCCGGCGCGAAGCGGAATCGTCTTTTGGCGATGGGGCCGTCTATCTGGAAAAGCTGGTCGAAGGCGCCCGGCACATCGAATTTCAACTGCTGGGCGATCACCATGGCAATGTGATCCATTTGGGCGAGCGCGAATGCTCGCTGCAACGCCGGCGCCAGAAGCTGGTCGAGGAATGCCCCTCGCCGGTGGTGGATGAGGCGTTGCGCGCCCGCATGGGCGAGATGGCGGTGCGCGCCGCCCAGTCCATCAACTACACCAACGCCGGCACGATCGAGTATCTGCTCGACAAGCAGGGCAATTTCTACTTTCTGGAGATGAACACGCGCTTGCAGGTCGAGCATCCCATCACCGAGCGCGTCACCGGTATCGACATCGTCAAGGAGCAGATTCGCATTGCGCGCGGGCGCCGCTTGCGCTACAGCCAGGAAGATGTGAAGCAGCGCGGTTGGGCTATCGAATGCCGCATCAACGCCGAAGACCCGTTTCAGGGCTTCATGCCCAGCACCGGCGTGATCACCCGCATCAACTTCCCGACCGGGCCGGGCGTGCGCATCGAGAGCGGCGTGTACGAGGGCTTTGAAATCACGCCCTACTACGACTCCATGATCGCCAAAGTCATTTGCTGGGGCGATACGCGGGCCGAGGCGGTGATGCGCATGCGGCGCGCCCTGAGCGAGTTCCGCGTGATGGGCGTCAAGACGAACATCCCGTTCCATCTGCAGCTTATCGGCAGCCTGCGCTTTCAGGCCGGCACGTTCGACACGCGCTTTGTCGAGGACCGCTTTGCCATCGAGGAACAGGCCCCGCCGCACCCTGACATCGCGGCTGTCGCGGCCACATTAGTCGCGCACCAGCGCGGACAACAAACCACCAGCCGCATCGAGCGTCGCGAGCGCTGGGGTATGTCGCGCTGGAAGTGGGGATTGCGGAATTGACAATCCACGCCGCGCGCGCCAGACCAAATCGAAAATCCACAATCCACAATCCACAATCCGAAATCGAGAGATGCGCAGCTCTCCTCAACGCCTGGCCTGGACGGTGCTGATCGCATCGTTCCTGGTGTGTTGCGCCATTGGCGTTGGTGTGCCGGCGGCAGCCTGGTCGTTTGTCAACACGGCTACTGTGGCGCCGGTGATGAACGTCAAGCTTCAGGCCGGACGCACGATTGCCTTTTGCCCGCCCAGCCGCGAGGCTGATGCCCGTGTGGTGGGGCAGGAAGGACGCGCGCTTGAAGAGGGATGTTCGGTCATCGTTGACAATGACACGCAGTCTCAGGCGTTGCTGACGATAGCCCCGGCCGAAATGCCCGGCGACGTCATTGCCAGCGTGCAGTTGTACTCTGGCGCACGCCTCATCATCGAACAGGCGCGCATCCCCCGCTTCCCGGATTTGACGTCGTCGCCGGCGGTCTTCATCCTGCGCCTGGAATCGGGCCGCATCCAGGTGCAGCATCGGCATCCCCCGGAGCGCCGGGTGCGCCTGGTGGTGCGAACGGATCTGGCATCGACAACGCTTGACAGCGGCTCGTATTCGTTCGAGACGTCGGCGGAGCATACTGCCATTGTCGCCCGCGAAGGCGCCGCCTGGGTCGTATCACTGGCCGAGAACAAGACGATCGTGCTCAGAAGCGACCAGCGGACGGCTGTCACCAGGGATGGCGGGCTGCAGGGCATTTTGCCGCCGGCGCGCAACCTGGTCATCAACGGTCAGTTCGAGGACCCCTTGCAGGCTGACTGGCAGATCATCACCGATGTGTCGCCCCGCGGCGGGATAACGGGCAGGGTGTCCATCATCGGCTCGAACGGCAATGCCTCTCTGTTACTTGACCGTTTTGGCACAGGACTGGGGTGGGGGCGCACCGGCGTTTGGCAACAGATCGAGGAGGGACTGTCTGGCCGGCGATCCCTGCAACTGCGCGTCGAGTTTGCCATTCTGTACCAGGAACTGCCGGTCTGCGGCGGCTATGGCAGCGAGTGCCCGTTGCTGCTCAAGATCGTCTACACCGACAGGAGCGGCGCAGAACGTGAATGGACGCAAGGCTTCTATGCCGATGGCGTCCCCAACGATTCCCTGCCCGACGAGATTATCACGGCGCCATTGCCGCGCAACAAGCACGCTGCCAAGCGGCTGGGCCAGCGCGAGTTGTTCGAGTCAGAGGACTTGCTGGCAACGCTGCCCGACGTGCAGCAGATTCGCTCGATTTGGGTCTATGCGGAGGGGCATGGCGTGCGTACCCAGGTCTACTCGGTCGAGTTGCTATTGACAGACTAGCGCCTGGTGTGCGGCTCAATCGTCCTGCAACCAGATCAGGTCGATGGGCAACTGTGGCTGAATCTCGAGCTTGCCTTTGTAGTCCACGAGCGCGCCCTGCACGGCCACCCGGTCGCCCAGGGTGACTGTCTGCGAAAACGGCCACGTGAACCAGGCGTCGAACATGGCAATGGTGGTCGCGTCGCCGGCGTCGTCTTCGATGTCAAGCAAGGCGCCGCGCGCAATCTCGTAGATGTTTGTCAGGCGGCCTTCGGTCGCAACCCAATGGCCGATCAGATCGCGGTTGAGGGCGCCGATCGGGCGGATGTCCAGCCGCCGGGCGGTCACCTCGAAGTCGCCGGGCGTGATTGCAAGCGCATCGGCGCTGGCGGGCAGCACCTGCCGGCGTCCGCGATACTCACCAACACCGCCGGTGACGGTCAGCCAATCCCCCGCGCTGATTTCGGGCGGCGGGCCGAAAACGGCGCGCAGGCTCAACGGAATCAGCACATCGGCCTCGGTGTCGCCCTGGCGGAGCGTGATGATGCGCAGTGATTCGCCGACAGCGCGCACGCGGCGCGCCTGGCCGGCTACTGTGGCGCGCCCGCCAAGCGGCAGCGCGTCGAGCGCCGCCAGATCGACGCGCCGGGCGTCAACGGCCTGCACGGTCAGCGCGTCGGCCACGTTGAGGGTGAGCGACGGTTCATCGTCGCGGACGCGCAGCGTGCCTTCCAGTGTCGCGTGATCGCCGGGCATGGGCAGCCGGCCGGCGTCCAGCAGGGCTTTGACTGTGGCGCGATAGGCGGCCACGCGCATCTCGCCGCTGGCGTCTCGCACGCGAAAAGACAGGTAGTCCTGTTCGGGTGAAAGGCTGGGGTAATCAACCACCACGCCCTCCACGCGCACATAGGCGAAGTTCATGGAGGGGGAGATGGCGGCGATGCGCGTGAGCGGCCGGGCCGTGGCCTGCGACGCCAGAACGAGCGCAGCCGTGCCTGCGATTGCCAGCAGCACCGTGAGCACTTTCAGCAAACGCATGCCGGTTTTGGATGGATTCCTGATTTTAGACTTTGAATCGGCAATCCAAAATCCAAAATCTAAAATCCAAAATCGTTACGCGGCTGGCGGGGGAACTGGCAGGTCTTCGGCCTTGACGGCAGCCCACTTGTCCCCTTCTTCGATCAGCATGATCGGGATGCCTTCTTTGATCGGGTACTTGCGGGCGCAGGTCTGGCAGAGCAGCCAGGTGTCTTTGTGCAGGGTGAGCCGGCCGGGGTCGTCACCCGGCTGGCGCGTGGCGCCCGACACGCAGTAGGGGCAGCGCAGGATTTCCAGTAGTTCGGGGCTTACATTGGCCATGCTTGAGATCACTCCTGAATCATCGGTGAGATCGCCCGCGATTGTTGTGTGTTGCGCAGCGCAGATCACGCCTTGTGTTTGATCTCGCCGATCATATCACTGGTAAACGGCGCCGGTTTGCCGCGCGTCCAGAGGGGGATCAACTGCCGCAGCGGCCGGGGCAACAGATTGGCCTCGGAAAGGGTGTGCAGCGGCTGCCAGAGAAATTCGAGCCGGCTTTCGGCTGGGGTGAAGCGCGCCCGGCGCGCGATCGCGCTGCTGGTCAACTCGAACACCAGGCTGATCTCGTGGTGTGTGACGCCATCCTGCGCGAATGAGTGCTCAATGGCGCCCAGGAAGTTTTCGGCTTTGGCGCGCAGCGCCAGTTCCTCGAAGATCTCCCGCTCCAATGCGGCGGCGGCCGATTCGCCGAACTCGACGTGGCCGCCGGGCAGGTAGGTGTAGCCCATGCCGGCGTTGCGACACAGCAAAATGCCGCGCGGGCCAAGCAGAACACCTCTCGAAATCAACTCAATGGACATCTTCGCTATTACCCCCCAGGGGACTCAATGGCTCTCGAATCGTGCGCGAATTATAGGTGCGACGGGGGCGTTTGAACAGACGTTTCGCGCATATGTTCGATCAGGCTTCGACGGCGTTGGTCAGGGGTCGAGCAAGTTCTGCCAGTCGGGCCATGACATCCATCAATCGGGCTTTCCAGATCTCAGCCGGCCCGCTGCGCGCGAAGCTGAGTTGTCGCCGTCCGACGATGCACCCCTCTCCCAACAGCCGTTCGACTGCGGCCCGATCCAGCTTTTCGATCGCGTCGGCGCGCACGACGAATCGATTGCCTTCGGTGGTGATCGACTGCGCGCCGAGCGCCGTGGCGTGCAGCTTCAGCCGCGCCTGGTAGGTCAGGTTGAGCGCCGGCTGCGGCAGCTTGCCGAAGCGGTCGGCCAGTTCATCCTCGAACTGCCGCACCTTCTCTTCGGTGTCGAGGCTGGCGATGCGCCGGTAGAGCTGCACGCGCAGGGTGGAATCGCCAACATAGCTTTCCGGCAGGCCGACCGTCAGCGGCAGGTCAATGGTCACCGGCTGCGGCTCCGGCTCGGGCAGCGCGGCCCCGTCGCGCAACGCGCGCAGCACGCTGATCTCGCGGGACAGCAGACGGGTGTATAGATCAAGCCCGATGCTCGACACGTGGCCGCTTTGCTTTGGCCCCAGAATGTCGCCCGCGCCGCGCAGCTCCAGATCGCGCATAGCGATCAGGTAACCGGCGCCCAACCCGGCGATCTCGCGCAACGTGTTCAGCCGCTCACGCGCCTCCGGGGTCATGCGTGACTTGCGGTCGTATAGAAAGTAACCATAGGCCTGCGTGGTCGAGCGCCCGACGCGGCCGCGCAACTGATACAGCTCGGCCAGGCCGAAATGGTCGGCGCGATCGACGATGATGGTGTTGGCGTTGGGAATGTCCAGCCCGTTCTCGACGATGTTGGTGCAGAGCAGAATGTCGATCTTGCCGTCGGCGAAGTCGCTCATGACGCGCGCCAGGCGCTTTTCGTCCATCTGGCCGTGCGCCACGGCCAGCGTCGCTTCGGGGATCAGCCGGCGCAGTTTCTGCTCGACCAGATAGATGGAGTTGATGCGGTTGTGGACGAAAAACACCTGCCCGTCGCGGTCGAGTTCGCGCTGAATAGCCTGCTGCACAATGGCCTCGTCGAACGGGCCGATGTAGCTGATGATGGGCAGCCGCTCGGCCGGCGGTGTCTCGATCCGGCTGATGCTGCGGATGCCGCTCAGGCTGAAGTACAGCGTGCGCGGGATGGGCGTGGCGGTCAACGTGATGACATCGACGCTGGTGCGGAGTTGCTTGAGCTTTTCCTTCGCTTTGACGCCGAAGCGCTGCTCTTCATCGATGATGAGCAGGCCGAGCTGCTTGAAGCGCACGCGGTTGCTGAGCAGCGCGTGCGTGCCGATGACGATATCGACGCTGCCCTCTTCCAGTTTCTCCAGCACTTCGCGCTTTTCGGCCGGCGAGCGAAAGCGCGACAACACTTCGATGGTCACGGGGTACGACGCCATGCGTCTCAGGAATGTCACCCAGTGTTGTTGCGCCAGAACGGTCGTTGGCGCCAGCACGGCGACCTGGGCGCCGTCCTGCACGGCCTTGAACGCGGCGCGCAAGGCCACTTCGGTTTTGCCATAGCCTACATCGCCGCAGATCAGGCGATCCATCGGTCGCGGACTTTCCATGTCGGCTTTGACCTCGGCGATGGCGCGCATCTGGTCTTCGGTCTCGACGTAGGGAAAGCTGGCTTCCAGTTCGGCCTGCCAGGGCGTGTCTGGACTGAAGGCGCGGCCGCTGGCCAGTTCGCGCTGAGCGTACAGCGCCAGCATTTCTCTAGCCACTTCGGCGGCTGCGCCGCGCGCGCGGTGTTTGATCTGCGCCCAGTCCGGCGTGCCCAGCTTGTTCAGCGCCGGCCGTGAATCGTCGCCGCCCACATAGCGCGAGATGCGGTCGAGTTGATGCAGCGGCACGTACAGCCGGTCGCCCTCGGCGTATTCGAGCAGCAGGTATTCGCGCTCGCCTTCCACCGGCGCCTGGGGCGTGCCGGTGTTGACGGTGAGCCTGACCAGGCCGCGATAGATGCCGATGCCGTAGTCTTCATGGACGACGGCGTCGCCGGGTTGCCAGTCGGAAAACGCCCGCTCGGGCGCCAGCCGGCTTTTGCGCGGCGCGATCCACGGCTCCGGGCGGACATGGCCGAAGATCTCGGCGTCGGTCAGCAGGACAAAATTCCTGGCTGCGTCTTCTCCTTCGAAGATGAAGCCGGCGGGCAGCGCGCCGGTCACAAACGTGGGCGAGCCTTCAGGCGGGGCGCTCAAGGTGTCTGTGGCGGCGATCGGCGCGCGACGTTCGGACCACACTTCGGCCAGTCGCCTGGCCTGGCGCGACACGATGATGATGTTCGGCGGCTTGTCGATCTGCGCTGCGCGGGTTTGCGCGTAGTCGAGCAGTGGCGTCAACTGGCCGGCGAAATGCGGCGCTGGCGTAAACAGCGATGCCAGTGGCGAGGCTGTCAGCCGTGCGCGCGCGTCGATGCCCTGGCCCAGAATCAGGGTTGCGCGTTGCCGGCGCTGCGCCATCTGGAAAGCGTCCCAGGTGAGGTAGCCCGGCGTGGTGATCAACGCGGGATCGCCAATGGTGTCGCGTTCGCGTCGCGCGCGCGCCTCCAGCTCCAGCCACGCCTCGCGCAATTCTTCTTCGTCGTCGATGACGAGCAGGCCGCCCTCGCCCAGGTAATCGACCAGCGACGCCAGCGCCGGCGCGGTCTCGGCGGCTGCGTTGCCATTGCTGCCGGCTCCCAGCCCGGCTCCCAGCCCGGCTTCGAGCGGTGTGATCACGATGCGTTGGATGCGATCCTGGCTGCGCTGTGTGCCGGGGTCGAACAGCCGGATCGAGTCGATCTGGTTGCCGAACAGCTCGATGCGAGCCGGCGAGGGCAGACTGGGCGGCCACACGTCGATAATCCCGCCGCGCCGGCTGAAGGTCCCAATCTGCTCCACCACCGGTTGATGGTCGTAACCGATGCTGACCCAGTGGGCGAGCATGGATTCGAGGGCCAGCGTCTGATCCTGCTGCATGAGGCGCATTGCGGCCTTGAAACGCGCCGCCGGCAGCGTGGGATGCATCAGCGCGCGGGGGCTGCTGACGATCACCGGCGCAACCACGCCGGCAGCCGGGGCGGCCAGGCATGCCAGCACTGCGCTGCGCTGGGCGATGATGTCTGCCACCGGCGCCACGGTGTCGTAGAAAGCGGTGTTTGGCTCTGCAAAGCGCCGCACTGCTATGCCATCGCGGTTTGCGTCTGGGGCTGCCAGCGATCGCAGCGCGTCGGCGCTCGTGCGCGCGGCATCCACCGACGAAGTGACATAGACGATCGGGCGGTCAAGCGTGTGCTGGAGCGCCGATACGATGAAGGGGCGCGCGGCGCGCGGCAATCCAAGCGGCGGCTCTGACATGACGCCGCCCCCTCGCATGGACTCGGCCAGCGCGCGCAACTGCGCGCGCACTTCCGGGGCCGCCGATATCAGTTGGGTAATCCCGAAGAGAGACACAGCCCGATCATTTTAAGCCGGTTCGGAAATGCGATAGGATTGCCCTCATTTATGGAGAATCATCTGCGCGCGCTTCGTTTGCCCCACGGCGAGCTTCAGTTGCCGGCATTCCTGCCCGATGCAACCCACGGCGTCGTCCGGTCAGTTGATAGCGCCGACCTGGAGAGCGTGGGCACGCGGGCGGTGGTGATGAACACATTCCACCTGATGCAGCGGCCGGGATCGTCTACGGTGCAGGCGTTGGGCGGCTTGCATCGCATGAGCGGCTGGCCGTGGCCGATTATGACAGACTCCGGGGGTTTTCAGGCGTACTCGCTGATCCGCCAGAATCCGAAGCAGGGCAGGCTGACTGGCCAGGGCATCGTTTTCCAGCCGGAGGGGGCCGGACGCAAGTTTCAATTGACGCCGGAGAAGACGGTGCAATTGCAGGTCGGGTACGGTAGCGACATCGTGGTCTGTCTGGATGACTGCACGCATCCTGACGACCCGCTCGAAGCGCAGAAAGAATCTGTGCGGCGCACCATTGCCTGGGCAAAGCAGTGTCGCAAGGCCTTCGACCGGCTGATGGCGGAAAAGCATCTGGAGGCCGGACGCCGGCCTTTGTTGTTTGCGGTGATTCAGGGAGGGCGCTCGCGCGAGTTGCGCCGGCAGTGCGCCGAGGCTCTGCTCGAGATCGGGTTCGATGGCTATGGCTATGGCGGCTGGCCGCTCGATAGCGAGGGTGGTTTGCTGGCGGACATGCTGGCCTATACCCGCGAGCTGACGCCCGCGCAGTTTCCGTTGCATGCGCTGGGGGTGGGGCATCCAAACAGCGTGATCGAATGCGCGCGCATGGGCTATCAGATGTTTGACAGCGCGTTGCCGACCCGCGATGCCCGCCGGGGCCGGCTGTATCGATGGGTTGAAGGAGATGGGCCGGGCACGCCATCGGGCGGCGCATTCTCTTTCCTGTACATCGCGGATGACAAGCACATCAAGGACAGCCGTCCTATCGACGCCAACTGCGACTGCCTGTGTTGCCGGCGTTACTCGATCGGCTTTCTGCATCATCTGTTCCGGGTCAAAGACAGCGCTTATCTGCGCCTGGCCACCCTGCATAATTTACGTTTTATGAATCGGCTCATGGCGCGATTGAGCTATGGGCAGTGACACGAGGATCTATCATCCCGATCTGACATGGGACAGACCGACCTGGACGCCCTGGTGGCCACAGTGCGCGCAAGCGCCAAATACCGCTTTGTAAGCGCCGACCTCATCCGGCAGATCGGCGCGCGGGAGCTGGCCAGTCGGGGCAGTCTGAAAGAGGCGGTCAAGGCTGCGAAGAACAAGCTGCATCAGGTTGCCGGGGCTTACCTGGATCGCACGCCGCGCTATGATCGCTGGCTGGAGGAGCTTCGGGCAGCCTCTGGCGGCGACGCACTGCGACGGGTGTGCGCCGGGTTGATGAGCCGGCATGCCTCGACCCTGGAGCGCCTTCCGGTTCTGGATGCGTTCTATCGCGCCATTTTTGCCGCCATCCCGACGCCCAGGCGCGTGGCAGATCTGGCCTGCGGCCTGAACCCGCTGGCGATTCCCTGGATGGGGTTGCCAGCCGGCGTGGAGTATTATGCTGCCGATATTTACGATGACATGATGGCGTTCACGCAGGCGTTCTTTTCAATTGCCGGGGTGAATGGCATCGCGGAGTCGCGCGATGTGCTGTCTGCGCCGCCGCCGGGACATTTTGACCTCGCCTTTGTATTGAAATCGCTGCCCTGTCTGGAGCAGATCGACAGGCACGCCGGACGCCGGATTTTGGATGGGGTGGACGCCGATTATCTGGTCATCTCGTACCCGGCACATAGTCTGGGTGGGCGCGCGAAGGGGATGCCGGCCCATTATGAGAGCCAATTCCAGCAACTGGTGGCCGATTCGCCGTGCAGCTGGCAGAAGCTCGTTTTTCAGACCGAGATCGTGTTTATCGTGGCCAAAAACCGGCTATAATCCTTGTTAAAGTCTGATGAAGTGTCGTGCGGAACTCCGAATGACGGTGCTTGCAGCAGATTTGGGCTGGAAGATTTCATCCGGCATATGCGCCGGATGTGTCGTGAGAGCGCCAACGTGCGCCAACGTGCGCCAGCGTGATGGTGTGTGGTAGCCGGCATCAGCGCATTCTTTTTTGCGGGTGTGAACCAGGCGTTCACAGGCACTGTGTCTGTGGCGCAAGTCAGGGTCAACTTTGCGAATGATCGTGATGATTGGCGAAAGGGAATCGAAACGAATCGATTGCTGATTCCTGCGTTTTCCGAACCGGCGTCACCAGAGGCACAGCGGTCGCCAGACACAATCTGAATCGGCCTGAACAGCGGCTGTTAGGGATCGTCTACCGGCATGAAAAAATGCCGGAGGAGTCCAGAACAGGCGCTGTTTGTTTTATGGCAGGGCTGCCTTATGGCAGGGACGATCACCGCCCTCAAAGTGCAGAAGAACGCGCGCGATCGCGTGAATGTCTACCTCGACGGCGAGTTTGCCTTTGGGCTGGCGCTTATTCATGCGTTATGGTTGCGCGTGGGGCAAACCCTGACGGACCAGGAAATAGAGTCTCTCAAAGCGTCGGATACGATCGAGAAGGCCCGGCAGCGCGCCGTGGAATTCATTGCCTACCGTCCGAGAAGCGAGAAGGAAGTCCGCCAGCGGTTGCAGCGCGCCGGCGCGCCTGAGGATGTGATAGAAGAGATCGTTGCCAGTTTGCGGGCAGCCGCGTTGTTGGATGATGCATCTTTCAGCCGGTCCTGGGTGGACAGCCGGATGCGGAACGGGCCGCGTAGCCGGCGCATGCTCGCCTGGGAGTTGCGACAGAAGGGCATCGATCCGGCGACAATCGAAGCGTCGCTGGAAGCAGTCAGCGACTCAGAGGCGGCCTATCAGGCGGCGCTGCGGCGCTGGCCCAGGGTGGCTGCTATGCAGCCCGATTGCCAACGCCGGCGCAAGCTGAGCGAGTACCTGGCCCGCAACGGGTTCGATTACGACATCATCGAGGATGCCATTGGCCGCGTGGAGCGCGACATGGCAGCCGGGCAAGAGGCCGATCAGGAACCTCCGCTCGAATCATTCTGAAACCAGGAAATTCAACATGTCAGATATCGGCAGAATTATCGTAGAGGCGCTGATCATCATCGTTGTGGCGGTGGCGTGCAGCGTCGTCTTCTATCGAATCGGGCGCAAGCAGTCACACGACGAAGGCGCTGTGTTGAGAGCAGAGGCCGAGCGCACGCTGGCCGAAACTCAGGCCAAGGCTCGTGAACTGCTGGTGCAGGCCAAGGACGAGGTCATCAAGCAGCGGGACGCGGCCGAGCGCGAAACGAAGGAGCGCCGGCTCGAACTCCAGCGTGAGGAAGAGCGGCTGGCCCGCCGGCGATCGGAACTGGACGCTCAGCGCGACCGTTTGGAGCAGCGAGAAAAGAAAGCCAACCAGCGCCAGGCGCAACTGGACAAGCAGGCAGCCGATCTGGAGAAGCTTCAGAAGGAGCGTGTGACGGCGCTCGAACAGATTGCGGCCATGACGCGCGAGCAGGCCCGCGAAGAATTGCTGAACGCCGTGCGTGACGATGTTCGCAACGACATGGCGCGGGTGATTCGCGAAACGGAAGCTCATGTCCGCGAAACCGCCGATCAGCGCGCGCGAGAGATCGTGATCCAGGTCATGCAGCGTGTGGCGACGGACACGGTGGCCGAGAAAACCGTTGCGGCGGTTGAGCTGCCCGGCGAAGAGGTCAAGGGCCGCATCATCGGCCGGAATGGCCGCAATATTCAGGCATTCGAGCAGGCTGCCGGCGTGGATGTGATCGTCGATGACACGCCCGACACGGTGACCATTTCATGCTTTGACCCGGTGCGGCGCGAGATTGCCCGGCGCGCGCTCGAGACGCTGGTGCGCGACGGCCGCATTCACCCCCAGCGCATCGAAAAGACTCTGGAGGACGCCCGGCGCGAAGTGGAGCGCATCATGTGGGAGGAAGGCGAGCGGGCCACCGTGGAAGCGGGCGTGCCGAACCTGCCCACTGAGATCATCAAGACGCTGGGCCGGCTGAAGTATCGCACCAGCTACGGCCAGAACCAGTTGTTTCACGCGGTCGAGGCGGCGCGCCTGGCCGGGCTTCTGGCGTCTGAACTGAAGGCGGATGTGAAAGTGTGCAAGGCCGGCGCGTTGCTGCACGACCTGGGCAAAGCGCTCGACCGTGAAAACGAAGGCACCCACGTGCAACTCGGCGTGGAAATGCTGCGCCGGTTCAACATCAACCCGAAGATCATTCACTGCGTTGAGTCCCATCACCACGATGTGCCGCAGGAAACAGTGGAGGCGGTGATCGTCGAGATCGCCGATGCCGTCAGCGGCTCGCGGCCCGGCGCGCGCCGCGAAACGCTGGAGAACTACGTCAAGCGCGTCCGGCAACTCGAAGACACGGCCCGCTCGTTCTCTGGCGTGTCGGAGGCGTATGCCATCCAGGCGGGGCGCGAAGTGCGCATCATCGTCAAGCCGGAGCAGATGGACGACCTGGCTTGCATACAACTCAGCCGCGACGTGGCGCGCAAGATCGAGGAGACGATGGAGTACCCCGGCCAGATCAAGGTCACAGTGGTGCGCGAGACGCGCTCGGTCGAGTACGCCAGGTAAGCGCCGCTCACTCCTCCTTCCGCAGGTGCGGGAACAGCAACACTTCGCGGATGGAGTCGTTGTTGGTCAGCAGCATGGTCAGGCGGTCGATTCCCATGCCGAAGCCGCCGTTGGGAGGCATGCCGTAGCGCATGGCGCGCAGGTAGTCCTCGTCCATTGGCTGCGCCTCGTCATCGCCCCCTCGCATCTCCTCCAGGAATCGCTGCTCCTGATCCAGCGGATCGTTGAGTTCGCTGAACGCATTGCACAGCTCCATCCCGCCGATGAAGCCCTCGAACCGCTCGACGGTTGTCGGGTCGCCGGCTTTGCTCTTGGCCAGCGGCGAAATGTCGCGCGGATAGTCGTACAGAAATGTCGGCTGGATCAGCGTTTTCTCGACGTAGTCGCCCAGCAGGCCGTCGATCAGTTTTCCGCGCGTTTTGCCTTTGACGACTTCGGGCGGCATCAGTTTCTCCGCCAGGATCGCCGCCGCCAGCGCGTCGCGGTCTGGAAACGCGGTGTAGTCGATCCCTGCGCGCTGCAGAATGGCGTCGCGCAGCGTGATGCGTTGCCAGGGCTGTGTCAGGTCGATGTGATGCCCGCGAAAGCTGGTTTTGCCGCCGCTGGCTGCAAGGACCTCGCGCGCCACATGCTGCATCATCTGCTCCGTGAGGTCCATGACGCTGAACACATCCATGTATGCGGCGTAGAACTCGAGCTGGGTGAACTCGGGATTGTGCTTGAAGCTGACGCCTTCGTTGCGGAAATCGCGCCCGATCTCGTACACGCGCTCGATGCCGCCGACCAGCAACCGCTTGAGATACAACTCGAACGAAATGCGCAAATACAAGTCCTGGTCGAGCTGGTTGTGATGTGTGATGAAAGGCCGGGCTGCGGCGCCGCCATAAATCGGCTGAAGAATGGGCGTCTCGACCTCCAGAAACCCGTGGTTGTCCAAGAACTCACGGAGCGCCTTGATGATTCTGGCGCGCGTTCTGAAGATATCGCGCACTTCTGGGTTGACAGCGAGGTCGGCGTATCGTTGCCGATAGCGAGATTCGGGGTCGGTGAACGCGCTATAGCGTTTGACGCTGCCGTCGGGTTGCTTTTCCTCCTTGGCCATCGGGAGCGGACTGATGGATTTGCTGAGCAGCGACCAGTCGGCGACCCGCAGGGTTGGCTCGCCGGTTCTGGTGATGAACAGGTTGCCTCTGGCTTCGATGAAATCGCCCAGATCGAGGTCTTTGAAGTGTTCAAAGGATGCAGCATCCACTGAGTCCGGCCCGACCCGCGCGTAGAGTTGTATGCGTCCGCTGTCATCTTCGATCGACACAAAGCAGGCTTTGCCCATGACGCGCCGGGCGACAATGCGCCCCATCACGGCGCAGGCAGATGGATCCCCCGCGTGCAACGCTGCAGCGCGCTCCTGGTCATCCTGCTCTGGCAGCGCCGCCTGCCATGCCAGAATCCGGCGCGAGGCTTCGGCTGCCATCAGGCGCAGATCGCCGAATCGCGCGCGCGGCGGGTAAGGGTCGATCCCGGCTGCCCGGATCCTGTCAAGTTTGGCGAGCCGGTCGCGTTCGACTTCGGTGTACTGGTGGCTCATGTGTTTTGTTCGGGTCCTTATGGCAAAGCAGGGAGCGCCGTTTTGGCGCTCCCTGCTCGATCCATGCGTTCTAGCCTGAGCGTTTTGCAGAAACGATACACGAAGGTGAGTGAAGCGGCGCCACGCCCGCATTGAGGCCGCCGCGCCGCTGCGTCGCCTGGAGTAGCGCGATTATTTCCGGCGCTGAGACTGAAGCTGTTGCAATGTGCGCGCGAGAATTTCGTCCTGCTGGCTCAGCTTGCGCTCGGTGCGGCTCTGGGCCGGACTTGAGTCGCGGCGACCGCGTTGGGCGCGCTGGAAGGCGGCTGCCATCGGGCTAAGCACCTCGTCCGGCCCGGATGACAGCTCGAAATCCTCAGGGTTGACGCCTTCCATGGCAAGGTCGAGCTGCTTTTTGGCCGGATCTACTTTGACAACTCGCACCAAGACCTGTTCATTTACGGTCACAAAGTCGCTCACGTTGACGAAGCCGGCGCCAAATGAAGATGATCGAATCAGACCCTCGCGCTCAGCGCCAACATCAACGAACGCGCCTTTGCGTTCGATGCGTGTCACAGTGCCCTTCAGCGTATCGCCGCGATGAATCTTCTCCCATGGCAAGGCCGGCGGTTCGACCATCGTCAAGCCGATGCGGCGCTTCTCTTCACTGGCTTCGATGACCCACACAGCATCGAGCACGTCGCCCACCTTCGGCCGCTTGCCCTTCGGCATCAGATTGAAAGGCACCAGGCCGTGTTTCGGACCATCGATATCGACAAAGGCGCCAAAGCTCTCCAAAGCTACGACGCGAGCGTTTGGAATCTTCAGGCCGATGTCCAGGTCAGCCCAGTCGTACTTCGGCGGCCGGGTCATCGTCAGGTTGATGCGCCGAGTCTGCGGGTTGACGGAGGCCACGTACACCTGTATCTCGTCGCCGACCTTGAGCACGTCTGCCACGCGCGTGACGGGCGCTTCGGCGCTGATCTGCGAGATGTGGATATAGGCCTCAACGCCGACGCCGATATCCACGAACGCGCCGCCAAGGTCGACGCGCGTCACTTTGCCCAGGTACGCCTGGCGCGGCTTGACGGCCGCGACCTCAGGCGAGGCCGCAGGCTCCTCTGCGCTTCTTTCAGGCGCAGGGGCGATATCTGGAGCACTCAAAACTTCTTCACTCACCGGGATCACTCCTGAAAACGTATTGGCTAGGCGTAGCCGACCTATGATTCTAGCCCACGCTCGCGCTCGTGTCAAAAACGCGCGAGCCGGCGCGCGGCGCAATTGCGGGCAAAAGATACAATGGCATGGCAACATGCAACATCCACCTCCCACCTATCCCGCAGTGATCCTGAAGTCCGGGCGAGACAAGTCTGTGCGCGGACGCCATCCGCGCTTGTTCTCAGGCGGCATCAAAACCATTGAGGGCCGGCCCAGAGATGGAGACGTGGTGGACGTTCGCGCGAACACTGGCGAATGGTTGGCGCGCGGCATCATTAATCAGCAAGCTCAGACTGCGGTGCGTCTGCTCACATGGGACGAGTCTGAAGACATTGACGATGATTTCTGGCGCCGGCGTGTCAAGCAGGCGCTCGAACGCCGCGCGCGAGATCCTCTGCTGGCGGACACATCTGCCCGCCGGCTCATCTTTAGCGAGAGCGACGGCTTGCCGGGCGTCATCGCGGATGACTACGCCGGCTGTGTCGTCTTGCAGATCTCAACGCTGGCAGCCGCGCGAGCGAAACCGGTTCTGGTTGAAGCCCTGGCGTCTCTGCTCTCGCCGCGCTGCATTCTGGAGCGCAGCGACGACGAACGGCTGAAGCATGAGCGCGTAAGCGCCGCGCGCGGCGTGTTGTTTGGCGAGCCGCCGGCCGGCCCTGTCGAGGTGTTTGAAAGTGGCATGCGGTTTCAGGTGGATGTGCAAGCCGGCCAGAAAACAGGGTTCTATCTGGATCAGCGCGAGAATCGCGCCCGAGTGGCGCGCTACTGCGCCGGCGCGGATGTGCTCAACGTGTTCGCGTACACCGGCGCATTCGCTGTCTGCGCGGCAGCGCGCGGCGCCCGATCAGTCGTCAATGTCGATTCGTCACAGGAGGCGCTGCGCATGGCCGAGGTCAATCTGTCCTTGCAGCCGGCGCCGGGATGCGCTGTGGCCTGCCAGGCCGCAGACGCCTTTGAGTATTTGCGCGCGTGTCGCGCCCAGGGCATGCAATTCGATGTTGTGATTTTGGATCCGCCCAAGTTCGCCCATGCTCCGTCGCAGATCGATCGCGCTGCGCGCGCTTACAAGGATCTGAATCGCATTGCCTTTGGCGTGGTGCGCCCTGGCGGCATTCTGGCGACTTTCTCCTGTTCCGGCGTCATCGACCCGGCGCTTTTCCAGAAGATCATTTTCAGCGCCGCCCTCGAAAGCGCGCGGGACGCTCAGGTGATCGAGCGCCTGACCCAGGCCAGCGATCACCCGGTGCTGCTGAGTTTCCCGGAGTCGGAGTATCTGAAAGGGCTGGTGTGTCGCGTGCTGTAAGCCCGCTGCGCAGTGCGCTGATGCAGGAGGCAGCAGGCCAATGTGTCAATCCCTGTCGTTCTGGATGTTTACGGGGGACAAAGGACATGAAATCTCCGTCGTTCCTGGCTTCATTCCGGTTTGCCTGGGAGGGCCTTGTTTATGCCTTCCGCACCCAGCGCAACTTCAGAGTTCATTGCGCAATCTCGCTGCTCGTGATGCTCGCCGGCGTCTGGGTGGGACTTGCGGCGACGCAGTGGGCGATCCTGGCCGCCGTCATCGGGCTGGTGTTTCAGGCCGAGCTGCTCAACACAGCCCTCGAAGCGATCACCGACCGCGCTTCTCCTGATCTCCACCCCCTGGCCAAAGTGGCAAAAGACTGCGCAGCGGCGGGCGTGCTGGTTTCGGCTGCCGCAGCTGTCGTTGTGGGCGCGCTGATTTTTCTGCCCGAACTGGCGGCTCTGGTCGGCCATGCGTCGAGGCCGTGAGACACGCCCTGCGCTGACGGTTCGCCGTCTTTACGGGCGAATGGTCTGGACCAGGACGCTCTCGTTCCCGGCAAAGTCGCGCGCGACAACGCGGATCGACCTGTCGAGAGGCATGGCCACCTCCCCCCTAAACCGACCATCAGATCCGACGGAGAGTTCAACGCCGTTGGCGATGACCATTGCCCCTGGCTCAGTCTGTCCCTGGATTTGGATGCGCGCGCCATCGGCGCTGGTCTGAGGCATGTCAATGGCCAGGTTCGGCCCCGTCTTGTCTACCATGATACTGAGTTGCCCGCTCCTGGATCGCCCATCCGGCGCCTGAATAGTCAGGGTGAAGGGATACGCGCCTTCAACAGAAGGCAACCTGACGGGCACGGTGAACCGGCCCTGTAGATCGACAGGGGTGGTTATCAGCAAGCCGGGGCGATCCACGCTCAGAACGCCGCCGGGGTAGGCGCTGCCTGCGAAGTTGACTTCGGGCGCGCGTGTGCCGACACCAGCAGGAATGGTTCTTCCGCCCGGCTCGATGACGCGCGCCAGAGGGGCGTGCAGTTGGACAACCGGCGGCGCAGTCGTGTTGTCGAGCAGGTTGACTTCTTCGCCGGCGCTAACCCGCGTGTTGAATATCATGCCGCTTGACCCGCGTCGCGTGACTTCGACAACGCCTTGCACGGTGATCACTGTGTCGCTGTCGTCGGCGCTGTGCACGCCAAACTGAGTACCCTTGACCCCAACATTGGCGCGCCGCGTCTCAACGTTGAACCTGGGTTGCGCATCAGCGTTGACACCGGCTTGTGCGGCCGGTTGCACTGCCAGATCAACCTGGCCGAATCGCAAGTGCAGACCGCGCTGCGCAGGGAGCACTGCGATCTCCGTATCCGGCTGAATGAGTCCGATGGACTGATCGGCGAATGTGACCGTAACGACCTGCGGGGCATAGAGGATGTCCCCTTCAGCAATCAAGACTCGCGTCTCCGGCTCGACCGTGCGATCGGTATACCAGACAATGCCGAGCGGCGCCGTGTGCTTGTGGAGCAGGGTGAACGTGGCGCTGGATTCGGCCTGGGCGACGGGTCTGCCGGCGGCGCCGCCAGCAAGGATGTAGGCAGCGAATGCGATCAACAACACCGATGCGAGAGCCAGTCCAGCCGGCAGCAATCGTGGCCAGAGAATGTCTCTGAAGCCGCGACGGCGTTGGGCGCGCCAGCGCGTCTGCTCCTGGGCTGCCGCCATCATCGCCGCCTGAATCCGGCTGCGTTGGGCATGGCTGAGTTGACGCTCGTTTCCAATCTCACGGAGCGCCTCCTCAATCCGATGATCCAACCGGTCCGTTCTATTCATTGCGCATCAGGGGGAGTAGAATCTCGCGGATATGCGCGCGCGCCTGCGTAAGGATTTTCTGCGTCACCCGCTCGGACTTGCCGATGATTTGGGCGATTTCGTCGGTGCCCATCCCAACCATGTAACGCAGGCTGATGACCTCTGCTTCCTGAGGCGGAAGCCGGTTCACGGCCTGGCGAACTTGTTCTTTGAACTCCTTATCCAGAATCTGTTCTTCAACGCGCCCGTCATGCACCGGATCCCAGTGCTCTGGCATGCGGCTAAACGTGACTTCGTGCCGGTCGCGAGAGTGCTTCTGGCGCAGCCGGTCATATAGCTTGTAACGCGCCATGCTGAACACCCAGGTCTGCAAGCTGCTTTTGCCTTTGTAAGACTTGATACTCGCTGTTGCAGATGCCATGGTGATTTGTACGATCTCTTCAATATCTTCGGTGTTCAGATCACGCGCCAGCGACCCAATGTAACGATATACGTTATCGGCATACCTCTCGCAGAATGTATTCACTGCATCCGCATTGCCTTCCGATATCATTTGCGCCAGTTTAATATCGTGAACATGCAAACCGGTCTCATTTTCCTCTGGCGCATTAGTCGTGCTTGACGCAGATGTTTGCACCGTCCCTGCCGCTGGGGAGGAGGGAGACGCCTGATTGACTGATGTAGCGTGCCTGCGTCTAAAGAAACTCATCGGGCAGAAAAAGTGCGCATATACGACTAATGGATCAATGAGGGATTCACTCGGTCGCGCACCATGCCATTATAGGCTGAATGACATGGATTCCCATCTGGCAGTGACGTTCACAGTGGCCAAAGGCGCCCATGAGGGTCAGCCCGGTGTCGAGCGCCGCAACGAGGTGTTGACCTTGATTTATCTATAGAGGAGCCCACGATGACAACAACAGCGATCTACTTGATGGCGGGTTCGGCAGCGGATCCGGCGGTGCTGAAAGGGCTGCGAGGGGCAGGATGTTCTGTTATCCAGACGCAATCCATAGCGCAAACGATCAGCGCCATCACCTCGGCACCGCAGGAGCGCATGGTTCTTGTGGCTGATGTTCAGGCTGATGCGATTGCCTGCCTGATCCTGTTGCGCGAATATACGGGCCGGCTTCCGGCCACCTTGTTGATCGACCACGCCGGCGACAATATCAGCTATCCGATTAAGGCCATGCAACTGGGCGTTGCCGAGTATATCCTGGCGTCCGATCCGGACATCCAACGCGAGTTGACTACACGATTGCTGGTTGAGAGAAGCTGTGGGCCTGTCGCTCGTCCACAGATGCCCGTTATGCGCGAGCCAATCGCGCTTATTCGAACTGGCTTGCCGTTTGAATGGGATCCAGTCGCACATGTGATTTCCTGTGATGGGCAACACATCCGGCTCAGCCCAGCCGAGGGTCGGCTATTCAACCTGCTTATGGCCAACCGTGGTCGAACCGTTGGCGTGCGCGATCTCATGCGCCATGCGCTGCGCAAGCCCGATGTCGAAATGAAACTCGGCCTGCGCCAGCTTCGCCCTCACATGATGCGTCTGCGTCGCAAGCTCAACGCAACCCCAAATCTGACCCTGCGCATTGTCAGCACGCGCGGCATGGGTTACATGCTCGTCTAGCGGGCCCATATCCCGGCAACGGCGCGGGCTTCACCGCTTCAGCAGGGCGATCGCGCGTTTCATTTGAGGGTCGTCGTCTGCGGAGAACGTCTCCCACGCCAGGCCGGTGTCCTCGTCTGGGGCGAGTCCTGTCCGATGCAAGGCTCGCCCTTTGATTCCGCGATACTCGGCCGAGGGTATCGCCAGTTGCAACTCCGTCTCCGGTAGACTCAGAACGGTGACTTCCGCAGTTTGCGGCGATGTGTGGGCGCCCACCAGCTTGGCCCTCCCCAAATCCTGCAGCATGGCGGCGAATGAGACCGCCGGCCCCTGAGTCTGATCTCCGATCAGAATCACCAGCGACAGGTCTTGTGACCCGGCGATCTGTTTGCCGCGCACTTCGATCTTTTGTTGTCCGCTGCGGGTATGCCGGGCGCCCAATGCGCCGTTGGCGAAAAGGCTGAGCATGGGCAGGATTGGGAACGAGTCTTCCCGCACAATGCGCAGATCGAGAATGACGCCATCTGGCGTCTTGTCGCTGGCAAGCGCTCGCAACCCGCGCGCCAGCTCAATGTGCATGGATTCGGCGTCGCCTGGCGCCGGCGCCAGATAGCCAATGTTTGTGCCGGGCACGCGCTCAACCACTGTGCGGCTCGTCGGCGTGATCGGCGCCCGGCGCAGCGTCACTTCGCGCTCTGGCTGATTCGGAGAGCGCAGCGTCAGCGTGACGGTTGTGCCGGTCGGGCCTCGAATGCGGCCGATCACGGTTTGCCGTTCTTCGTATGTGATCCGACGCCCGTCCACTGCCAGAATGGAGTCGTGCGGTCGAACGCCTCCCCGTTCGGCGGGTGAGCCGGCGTAGACGGCCAGCACGACCAGTCTGTCCTTGCCTCGTTCGGGCAGAGCAACCAGCACCCCGATACCCGAGAAGGTGGTGGTTGCTGCGCTCGAAGCGGCCATGTCGGGTGTCGGCGCGCGCAGAACAATCGCGGGATCGTTGAGTTTCTCCAGCAGGCGCTCCAGGTCGGGCGCAAACGTCTCGTCGGCGGCCCCTTCCAGGATGCGCCGGCGGAAGGCGGCGGCCTCAGCCAGCCAGGCTTCATCAATTGCGCGAGAGTCAATATATTGTTCGCGCAGACTCTTGACTGCCAGATCGAAGTCCCGCAATTTGGCCTGGGTGGCGCTGGGCAGATCGAGCGGCACAGGCGGGGTGGGCTGGGCGATGCGCCCCGGCAAGGGCAGGGCAGAACATGCCGTCATTGCCAGCAACGTCGCCAGCGGCGCAGCAACGCGCCCGAGTGCGCGCCATACAGATCGCGCCACCCGCGCCGCCGCGCCGCCAGGGTTTCGATAGTGATGCATCGTCGCTACTCGTCTCCTACCCACTTGCCGATCAAACTCAGCATGACCCAAATCGCCGCCACTGCGCCGGCGCCGGTTAGCAGGCAGGCAATCCCCAGCATGGCTGCCGGCCCGCCATACAACAACGCGATCAGTGCCCCGCCTACGACCACCAGCACAAACAACACCAGCCACAGCAGCCGCCGGTTGGTGTCGCGCCGCAGCCGGCGCAGGTCGGTCGGTTCCCGGTCCGGGCTGTGTGACTGGCGCGACGGCCCTGAACTCATCGGGCCATTATAATGACCGAGAACCCATGTTTTGCCAGAAATGCGGCGCGCGCATGCAGCAGTCCCAACTTGACGGACGTATGCGCTGGCAATGCCCATCCTGCGGCTACGTCCAGTACGAGAATCCGGTGCCTGGTGTCGGTATCTTGATCGAACACGAGGGCGGACTTGTGTTGGTTCAGCGCGGTCATCCGCCAGGGGTGGGGCAGTGGGCGCTGCCGTCTGGCTTTATCGAGGCCGATGAAACTGTCGAGCAGGCTGCGGTGCGTGAAGCGCGCGAGGAAACCGGCCTCGATGTGGACTTGCTGGAGCTGTTCGGGGTCTACTCTTTTCCTGAAGGCCCTCTGCGCAGCGGTTTGATCATTTTCTATCGCGCCCGGCCGCATGACATGGCGACCTTGCGCGCCGGCGATGACGCGCAAGACGCGCGGGTGTTCCGGCCTGGCGACTTCCCGCCCCTGTGCTTCCGCACGCATCGCGAAGTTGTGGCGCGCTGGCAGAGTTTGCTGGGATTGCCGGCCAGCAATTTGAACGACACGGCCCACAAATGGCTGAACTTCCGGCGGGCGCAGTCGGCGGATTTCCCCGCCATCGTTCGGCTGATGCGCTTGATTCCCGCCGAGGCCGGCATGGATGACCGCAAGCAAGCCGATGTGATGGAGCAACTGCGCAGCAACAGCAATCTGGAGGTGTGGGTGGCCGAGGCTATCGACGCCGATCACCCGGACCGACCGGTGATCGCCTTCTTTGCGCTGTCTTTTGCCAGAACCCTCACCGACAGTCACGCCTGGCTCGACGCGTTGGTGGTTGATCCAGACTTTCGTCGGCGCGGCGTGGGCTACGCCATGTTCGAGGTGGCGATGCGCCGGGCGCGTGAGCGCGGCGCGTCACAACTGCTCGTAGATGCCAAGCGGGGCAGCGAGCGGGCGCAGGAATTCTATCGCGCCTGTGGATTCGGCTCGGATGAAGTGCAGTTGATCCGCATCTTCTAAGGTGAGGCCGGCTGTCGCAGCAGCCGCAACCTCGCGCAGGTTTTTGAGCAGCCTGCGGCAGAGCAGACTGCTATAATCCCCGCCACAACTGAATCACGCAACGACGACGAACAAGAGGAGTAGGCGGCGCGCGGCCAGAACGCCCGCGTCGCGCAGCGCCAACAGGGAGCGCGGATCGCCAGACTGAGAGTCCGCGCAGGAGAGCAGCCGCCGAAGGTCGCTTGGGAGTTGGCCGGGTGAAGTATGTGTCTTCACATCCAGCCCGGTCCGGGGTGCGCCCGTTATCACATCAGAGTGTGCGTTCAGGCCGTCACAGTGTGGATGGTCCTGAGCGCAAAGTTCGGTGGCACCGCGCGAAGAGCGAGTGAACAGACAGCGCCCTTCTCGTCCGATTTTGATTGGATGAGAGGGCGTTTTTATTTTGGATTCTGGATTGCAGATCGGCCTGGTTGGGGGCGCTCTGTAATCCAAAGTCCACAATCTCGAATCGGAAGTTGACAAGATGCCAACGCAATTACCCAAATCCTATGATCCGCAAGCGGTGGAGGATCGCTTGTACCAGTGGTGGGAAGAGAACGGCTATTTCAAGCCGGAATCCCAGTGCTATCTGCGCGATGACGAACCGAAGTTCGTCATCACCATCCCGCCGCCCAACGTCACCGGCACGCTGCACATGGGCCACGCGCTCACCTCGGCGATCGAAGACCTGATGACGCGCTATTACCGCATGAAAGGCGCTCGCACACTCTATGTGCCCGGCGCTGATCACGCCGGCATCGCCACGCAGAGCGTGGTGGAAAAGAAACTGGCCAAAGAAGGCCGGCGCCGGCAGGACATGTCGCGCAGTGATTTTCTGGAGGAAGTGTGGGACTGGAAGGAGTATTCGCACCAGATCATCACGCGCCAGCAGAAGAAGCTGGGCATCTCCGCAGACTGGAGCCGCGAACGCTTCACGCTCGACGAGGGAATGAGCCGGGCGGTGCTGACTGCTTTCAAACACCTGTACGACAAGGGATTGATCTACCGCGACACGCGCATGATCAACTGGGACCCGGCGCAGCTTACCAGTGTGTCGGACCTTGAAGTGGAGTTCGAGGATGAGGGCGAGCCGGGTTTCCTGTGGACAATTCGCTATCCGCTGCAAACCAATCGCTGGGACGGCCCGCAACATGAATGGGGCAGCGGCCGGTGGGCCGAGGGGGCGACCGAGTGGATCACGGTGGCGACGACGCGCCCCGAGACGCTGTTGGGCGACACGGCCGTGGCAGTCAACCCGGAGGACGATCGCTATCAATACAAGCTCGGCTGCCAGGCGGTGTTGCCGGCCATTGGCCGGATCATTCCGGTCATCGCCGACGCGACAGTCGATATGGCCTTTGGCACCGGCGCGGTGAAGATCACGCCGGCCCATGACTTCGCCGACTATGACATGGGCAAGCGCCACCATCTGCCGTTTGTGGAAGTGATGGACGAAACCGCGCGCATGAACGAGAACGCCGGCCCCTATCAGGGCCTGGACCGCTTTGAGTGCCGCAAGCGCATCGTGGAGGACCTGAAGAAGGAGGGGTTGCTGGTCAAGGTGGAGGACTATCGTGTGCGGCTGGGCCGGGGCCAGCGCAGCGGCGCGGTCATCGAGCCGCGCATCTCCATGCAGTGGTTCTGCAACGTGAAAGACATGGCCGCCCTGGCCGCCGATGCTGTGCGCGACGGGCGCGTGCGCATCGTGCCGGAACGGTTCGAGAAGACCTGGTTCCACTGGCTGGACAACATACGCGATTGGTGCATCAGCCGGCAGTTGTGGTGGGGGCATCAGATCCCGATCTGGTATGTCGATGCGGAGAGCATCCGCAGAATCACACAGGACGGGCGGGCAACGGGCGACGGCGCTCAATTGCCGGCCCAGTTCTGCGCGATGAATGAAAAGGAAGCTTATGAGCAGGCCCGCGCCGTGTATGGGCCGGATGTGAAGCTGGTCCAGGACCCTGATGTGCTGGACACGTGGTTTTCATCTGGCCTGTGGCCGTTCAGCACGCTGGGCTGGCCGGATGACACGCCCGATATGCGCGCCTACTACCCGACCACGATGCTCGAAACCGGCTACGATATCCTCTTCTTCTGGGTCGCGCGCATGGTGATGCTGGGTCTCGAACTCACCGGCCAGCCCCCTTTCAACGTGGTCTATTTGCACGGCCTGATTCGCACCGCCGACGGCGAAAAGATGTCCAAATCCAGGCCGGACAAGCTGGTGGATCCGCTCGACATGATCGAGACCTACGGCACGGACGCGCTGCGGTTTTATCTGGTGACGGCCGGCGCGCCGGGCGGCGACATCAAGATGGATGTGAAGATCGTGGATGGCAAGAAGCGCGTCGAGCGCATCGAGGGCGCGCGCAACTTCGCCAACAAACTGTGGAACGCGACGCGCTACGTGATCGGGCGCGTGGACTCGTTCGCAGACGACAGACAACAGGCGACAGACAACAGACAACAGACAGCAGACGACAGACAGCAGAGCGCAGACGACAGAGTTCAATCGTCAATCGCCAATCGTCAATCGTCAATTGTGAACGCGTGGATTCGCGCGCGCGCCAAACAGGTGATCGCCGAGACGCGCCGGATGATGGACGACTATCAGTACGGCGAGGCCGGCAAGTTGCTGTATGAGTTCGTGTGGAGCGACTTCTGCGACTGGTACATCGAGTTGTCCAAGCTGAGCAAGTCGCCTGAGACGGTCGCCACGCTGGCCTGGGCAACCGACGTGATTCTGCGCCTGCTGCATCCGTTCATGCCGTTTGTGACCGAGGAACTGTGGCAGCATCTGAAACAGGTTGTGCCAGCCGATATGCCTGGCGCGCCCGATCTGTCGTGGCCGGCGCTCATGCTGGCGCCCTACCCGCAGGCAGATGCGATGACATCTGACCCCGATCAAGCGGAGGCCCTGCGCGTCATGCCGGCTTTGCAGGATGTGATCCGCTCGATTCGCAACGCGCGCGCGGAGCACAACGTGGATGTGGGCAGGCGCATCCCGGTGGTCATCAGCGCCGGCGGGCTGGCCAGCGCGTTCGAAGCTCAGCGCGAAGCCATTGTCACGCTGGCCCGCGCCGACGCCGCCGCGCTGACCATCGCCGAGTTTGCGCCGGCGCCCGACGACAAGGCCATCACCTACGTGTTGGGCGAAGTGACTGTGTATCTGCCCATGTCCGGCCTGATCGACCTCGATCAGGAGCGCAAGCGGCTGGCCAGCGAGCTGGCCGAAGTCGAGAAGGTCATTGCGCGCAGCGAGGGATTGCTTAACGGCGACTTTGCGCGGCGCGCGCCGGCTAATCTGGTGGACAAAGAGCGCGCCAAACTGGCCGAGGCGAACCTGAAGCGCGACCAGATCCGCGAGCGATTGGCGCAACTGGGTTAAGCCGGCGCCCGATGAACAAGCCGGCCTGTTGGGCCGGCCTGCGCATTGTGATATGGTTGACTCGCTATGGCGAGATTTTTGCTTGGCGTGATCGCCGGCGCGCTGGTCGGCGTAGCCGGCTTCCTCGTCATCACTGCTACCCGGCCGCCCGACTTGCCGCCCGGCTCTGTCACCTCCGGCAAGCCGCTGGCCGAAATTCGCGTCGAGCAGGCGCTGCTCAACGAGCAACTGGCGGCGGTTGCTTCGTCGCTCGAACCATTCAGCGATGTGCGCGCTGAGGTGCGGGCCCCCGGCGAGATCGTCCTGACCGGCAAGTACCCGATCGACGCCCCCATACCCATCACCCTCTACCCGCGCATCACGTTGCAGGTTGGCGCGCAGGCCGGCCGCCTCACGCTGTACGTGTCGCAGATCGACGTGGGCAATCTCAACATCCCGCGCGCTGTTGTGCAAGACCTGATCGACGGCATTGAAGAACGGGCTGCCAGCGAGCTGAACCAGTGGATCGCGCGCAGCATGGCCGGCGCGCAGATGACCGTGCGCGCGGTGAGGGTGTCCGACACCTATCTGATCGTGGAGCTATCCCGTTGAGTTGGCGCGCTCCAGCGCGTCCAGCAGGCGTTCCGGCGTCACCGGCAGTTCGTTGATCCACACGCCGGTGGCGTCGTGGATGGCTGCCACGACAGCCGGGGCCACCACCAGCAGCGGCATCTCGGCCATGCCGCGTATGCCCATCGCGCCGCAGGGGTCGGGGTTTTCCACGATCACCGACTCAAGCGCCTGTGGAATGTCCAGGACGGATGGGATCAGGTACGTGCTGAGGCGATCGGTCAGCACCCGCCCGTTGCGCTGCGCGAAGTTCTCCAGTATTGTCCAGCCCAATCCCATCACAGCGCCGCCTTCGATCTGGCCGACCACCTGTTGCGGATTGACCGCTTTGCCCACGTCGTCGGCGCACACGATCCGCAACACGCGCACCTGGCCGGTCTCGGTGTCCACTTCGACTTCGGCGCTTTGCGCCACATAGCCGTAAGCGAAGTTGGGATCAGCCCGGCCGGTCTGCGCATCCATCGGCGTGGTGGGCGGCGGGCGATAGATGTAGTGCGCGCGAGCCGGGCGTTCCTCATCCTTCCACTTTTGCAGCGCCGCGTGGGCTGCGCCAAAGATGGCGTGCGACGCCATGAATGTCATGCGCGAGGCGGAGGCCGATCCACTGTTGCCGCTGCTGGCTGTGTCGCTGGCGACGAGTTCGATCTTGTCTACCGGTAGCCGCAGCGCCTCGGCGGCCACTTGCACAAATACGGTGTGCGCGCCCTGGCCGCAGTCGGCGCCGGCGTGATACACCACGGCGCGCTCGATCTCTTCAGCCCCGCGCAATTCAACGGTGGCTTCGCAGCTTTCCGGCGCGCCGAATGAGAAGCCGACGTTCTTGTGCCCGCAGGCAAATCCACGCCCGATTTTGGATTTTGGGTTTTGGATTCTGGCAGGGGCGCCTGGCGATTGAGCGCGCGCGGCGCATTGCTGAATGACATCGCGGATGCTGCAACCGGGCGGAATGGGCGTCTGATTGACAGTCAGGCTGCCGTCGCGCAGCGCGTTCTTCAGCCGCAACGCAACCGGGTCCATGCCCAGGGCGGCGGCCAGTTTGTTCATCTGCGTCTCGGCCACAAAGAGCGACTGCGGCGCGCCGAAGCCGCGAAAAGCGCCGGTGGGCAGATTGTTGGTGACCACGGTCTGTGCGTCGATTGCCACGTTCGGGATTTCATATGGGCCGACGGCCATCACGGTTGCATTGCCCAGCACTTTGGCGCTGGTGTAGGCGTAGGGGCCGGCGTCCGACATCAGCCTCACCCGCGCCGCGACCAGTGTGCCGTCGCGCTTCGCGCCCAGCTTTGCGTGGAACCACATCGGGTGGCGCTTGTGATGTCCGATGATGCTCTCTTCGCGCGACCAGATAATCTTCACCGGCCGGCGCAACTTCCACGCCGCCAGCGCCAGGATGATCTGCACGCTCATGTCCTCGCGCCCGCCAAACGCGCCGCCGATGGCCGGGTAGATCACCCGCACCTGCTCAAGCGGCAGATCGAGCGCATGGGCGATCTGCTGCTGATCTTCATGCGTCCATTGCCCGGCCACCACCACCGTCACCCGGCCCTGTTCGTCAATATAGGCCACCCCGGCTTCGGGTTGCAGGTAAGCGTGTTCCTGCGCGCCGGTGAAGTAGGTGTCTTCGATGACCACATCCGCCTGCGCGAAGCCGGCCTCCACATCGCCCTTGCGGATGCGGTGCTGTTTGATCACGTTGCCGGGGTAATGGGGATGAATTTGCGGCGCATCCGGCCGGATAGCTTCCTGCATCGACGTGATGGCCGGCAGGTCATCGTACTCCACCTGGATCAGGTCGCGCGCCTGGGCGGCGATGGCCTCTGTCTCGGCCACCACCAGCGCCACCTTCTCGCCCACGTGCCGCACCACCCCGTCAAACGATTTTGGATTTTGGATTTTGGATTTTGGATTCTGGAGTGGATCCGACTCTTGACTTCTGACTTCTGACTTCTGACTACTGACTACTGACTTCTGACAACGCTCTGCTCGAATCAGCACCGGCGCATCGAAGGCAATCAATCCATATTCATTGACCGGCACATCCTCGCCGGTGAACACGGCCAGCACGCCGGGCAGGGCTTCGGCGGCGCGTGTGTCGATCGACACCACGCGCGCATGAGGACGATTCGCCCACAGCACTTTGGCGTATGTCTGACCGGGCAGATTGATATCGCCGGGGTATAACGCTTCGCCGGTGACTTTCGACTGCGCATCGATGCGCGGAAGTGAAATGCCGATTGCCATAGCCCGATTTTACGATTTTGTATTTTGGAGGGTGCGTTCACAGTTTGGGGCCACTGCATTCCCTGTGTGGCAAACTTACCGCAGAGACGCTGAGGACGCAGAGCCTGTTTCAGCATTTCTCTCAGCGATCCTGGCAATGCCCTGGCAGCCAAATGTGTGTCTTGCCCCTGGCTGTAAACACGCCCATTTTGGATTTTGGATTGAGCGATTGAGTGATTGGGTGATTGAGCGATTGACGATTCATGTCTACTATCTGCCGCCTGTCATCTGTCATCTGTCATCTGTCGTCTGTCGTCTGTGATCTGACTACTGACTACTTGTCAAGGCTCAGAACATCGTGACCAGTTTTCGGTCTTACGGTAAATCGATGCAAGGCTCACAACATCGTGTCCATTTTGCG
>Ga0308419_1000287_pt1 | contig 38883 bp, 32 predicted proteins | sample HotsprSampleMS50_FD_203674 | JGI IMG/M metagenome (GOLD analysis project Ga0308419, IMG submission 203674) | Hot spring phototrophic mat microbial communities from Mushroom Spring, Yellowstone National Park, Wyoming, United States - 20090730_MS50 ... | reverse complement strand
ATATTATCATTATTAGTATTTAATTTTTTAACTTTCGATTGATATTTAAGACTATTATTAATTTCATTATCAGAATTATTAATATTATATTCTATTTGATTATCACTATTTGAAATTTCTAAATTATTTGTAAGTTTTTGATAATAATTATTATTTACTTTATTATAGGAATAATTCTTTTCTATTAATTTTAAATTTATAGTTTCATTATTATTTTCTAAAGTCTTAGTTTGATTTTCTTTTGTAGTAGATATGTAGTTATTTGTATTTTCGTATATAAAATTTTTTTGTTCTGCTGTATTGATATTATAATTGATCTTATTATTGTTTTCAATATTTTTATTTGGTGATTCTGGTTCATAGTTTAATAATCTAAGTTCAAATCCAGTAATATCTTTATTAAATTTTGTACTTATGTAATCATTTTCAATATTGTCATTATTAACAGAAATTTTTTTGTGATTATTGCTAAAATTATTGGGTAAATTAAAATTAAGTTTATTAATATTAGTTTTGTCATTTGGTAAAATATTTTTTAAAATTTGTTCATTTAATATCTCAAAATCATCTAAATTTATTATAAACTCATCATTGAAAATTTTATCATTTTTATTTATTTTATTTTCTTTGAAATTATTGTTTATAGCATTCTCATTATATATTATAATTTCATTATTTTCTAATTTTAAATTGGAATCAATTTTTATTTCTTTTTGATTATCAAATATATTATTTGATAAATTTTTATCTATATCAAAATTATCATTGTTTTTTGGATTTAAAAAAATAGGAACTAACAGATCATTAGTTACTAAAACAATAATTTCATCATTTAGAATGTTTCCGAATTGATTATCATTATTTGATTTATTTATATCAAATAAGTTATTTGATAAATTATTTGATTCAATTTTATTTCCAATTTTAATCATTTTGTGCATCCTGCATTGATTAAATTTATCCAACTAATTTATATTATTAGCCAAAATTATTTTATTTAATGGCTCCTAACAAAAGTATAGCTGCTGATTTCTCTGCTGACATTGCTTCTATTACCTTACTTGCTTTTCTTGTTGACATCATTTTTATAATTCTAGCCGCATCTCTTTCATCTAACTGCTCCAAAATTCGTGCCACTTCCTGTGGATTAGTATTATTATAGATTTTAGCAAATTCCTGAAAGTTTTTTAGATTGATTGAATCTTGTTGTTTATTAATAAATTCTTCTTGAGTTTTAATTCTATTTTCTAATAAGGCTATTCTTTGTCTATCTTTGTCATAATTTTGTAGAATTCTATTTAAAGAATCGTTCAATTGGTTATTTTTCGACATATATTGTTTTATTATATCATTTAAAACTGTTACAGTATCTTTAAAACTGATCTTTTTGCTATATAAATTTTTTAGTGAATCTAATAACTTATTATTTAAAGATTTAAATTCATTTAATATAGAATCTAGCTCTCTATTTTTAATTTCAATTTCTTCTAGTTTTAATGCTCTTTCCAAACTTACCAAATAAATTGGTTCATCTTTAACTTTTATTGTTGTATCTTTTTTTTCTAGATTCTCTTTATCAACTAATGATTTAGGAGCTAATCCAATTAATGATGGTTTAATAAAATAAATACTTACTAATCCACCAACAATCAATAGAAATGTGATAGATATAATGATAATTGACTTAGTGAATTGATCTCTATCCATAATTAATTAACTAATTTTATTTATTTTTTTCATAGAAATTTCATCTAAAAATTTTGTCTCTTCCTTGTTAAGTTTTTCTTTGTAAGAATTTAAATTTTTTTCTTTTAATTTTTCTAATACTTTTTCATCTTTCATTGCTTCATTTAATTTATTTCTTCTTAAACTTATAATTTCATCAATTTGAACTTTTTCTTTTTCTAATTTTTCTATTTCACTATTTATAAATTGTTTATGATAAGCAATATTTTGTAAGTCTGAAATTTTATTGTTATTAGTGTTATTATTTAATAGTCCATTAATATAATTTTTATATTCTGTGATAATGTTCTGTTTTTCTATTTTTATTCTTTCAGCCTGAAAAAGTAATTCTTGTGCTTGATTAACTTTTTCAGTTCTTAATTTTAGAATAGAATTATATTTAAAATTAAATTTTTTTGCCATAACAAACCTATACTAATTTTTTATATTGTCTTACATCTTTAGTATTTGCAATATTAATTAATTCATTTATAGTATCATTAAATTCACAGTGTTCGTCAGTAGCTTGTCTGAGAAATGAATTAATAATTTCGTTAAATTGAACAGCTCTATCAGTTTTTGGGTTTACACCTGGTTGGTAAGCACCTACACTAATTAAATCTTCAGCTGAACGATAATTAGCTATTAATTCTTGAACGTTCATAATAGCTTTTTTATGTTCGTTTGTTATAATATCATTTCTTACTCTACTTACACTTTCTAAAATATCAATAGCAGGATAATGTCCAATAGAAGCCATTTTTCTAGATAATACAATATGACCATCTAAAATACCTCGAGCAGCGTCTGCAATCGGTTCGTTTATATCGTCTCCTTCTACTAATACTGTATAAAGTCCTGTAATAGAGCCATATTCAGATGTTCCCGTACGTTCCATTGTTTTTTGAAGCATTGAAAAGACAGAGGGAGTATAACCTTTAGTAGTTGGTGGTTCGCCTATTGTTAGACCAACTTCTCTTTGAGCCATTGCAAATCTTGTTGCGGAATCCATCATTAACATAACATCTAAACCTTCATCTCTAAAATACTCTGAAATAGTAGTAGCTACCAATGCTGCTTTTACTCGTACTAATGGTGGGGTATCACTTGTTGCAACTACCACAATAGAGCGTCTTAAGCCCTCTTCACCTAAATCCTTTTCAATAAATTCTTTAACTTCTCTACCACGTTCTCCGATTAATGCAATTACGTTGATATCTGCATTTGTATTTCTTGCTATCATACCAAGTAATGTTGATTTACCAACACCAGAACCAGAGAAAATACCTACCCTTTGTCCTTTGCCTAATGTTAATAATCCATCAATTGCCTTAATACCTGTAGAAATTGGCTGCACAATTCTTTTTCTTAACAATGGATTTGGTGGATTGGCATATATAGATCTTTTTAACTTACTATCAATGGGGGGAAGACTATCTATAGGATTTCCTAATCCATCAAGAATTCTTCCTAATAGGCTATTCCCAACTGGTATAGATAAAGATTTACCTAATGCTTCTATCTCCATATTAGGAACTATATTAGTTAAATCTCCTAATACCATAGATAGAATTCTATTATTTTCTTTAAATCCTACAATCTCTGATTTACAAACTTCTTGATTGTTTTTATTTTTTAAAGAGCATAATTCTCCAATGAAACCTTTTGGTCCTTCAGATTCTATAACTAATCCAATTACTTTCGTTACTTTACCCTTTTTAACAAAAGTATTTTGATTTTTTAAAATATTAGTTATAGAATCTTTAAGTAACATAATTATTCTAATTTATTTAATTCAGTTTTATCTAATAAATTATTTTGTAATGCTATTTCTTGTTCTAGTGATATATTTTCTTCTAATATACTTTTAATTTTATTAAGCTGAGTTTCAATCCTCATATCTAATGTTCCCGCATCAGTTACTAATACAGCACCACCACGTTTTATTTTATTATCACTTAATAACTCTATATTTTTAGCAATGGATTCATTTGTAAAAATTTGAGATTTAGCGATTTTTAAAGTTTCGTAATCATAAGGATTTACAATAATTTGGAAAATTTTATCATCTTTAATTTCATCAAATGCTTTTTTTACAGTTTTTAATATGATTGAATTATCAATTTCTATTTCTTTATCAATAATATAACCTGCCACTTGTGTAGAAATATCAACCAGAGAATTAAAAAATTTATTAATTTCTGATAAATAATTTTGCTTTAAATTTTCTATAACGTTTTCTATACTTAATATTCTATTTTTGTAGTTTGTAATTTCATTCTCATAAATTATCATAGATGATTCCTTGCCATCTTCGAATCCTTTATCATACGCAGCTTGTATTTCTATCTTTACATCTTCAATTGGTAATGATGGTTTAGGTAATTTATCTAAATAAATTTGAATAGGTTTGCTCGAGCTTTTAAGTACGAATTTATGAGTAAAATGTGATTTTACTTCTACCAATTTACTTTCAAATTCTTCCTCGTATAATACATCGGGTATAATTTCTTCAGTCTTTCCTATAATGGAATTAATTATATCAGTATTATTTATGATACTGATTTTTTTCTTTTTTTTAGGAATTTTTAAAAATATTTCACTCATCTATAATTTATAAATAATTTTATACAAATACATCCTCTTTGCCACGACCACCAATTGAAATTTCTTCGTTTGCTTCTAATTCTTTGATTATATCTACAATTCTCATCTGAGCATTTTCTACTTCTTTTAATTTTACTGGTCCCATATATTCTAATTCTTCTTTTACTACAGCAGCAGCACGTTCCGACATGTTTTTGAATATTTTTGTTCTAATTTTTTCATCAGCAACTTTTAATGCTAATGCCAGATCTTTTTTATCTACATCTCTTAATATTCTTTGGATACCTTTATCATCAATTAATACTATATCTTCGAACAAGAACATTAATCTTTTTATCTCTAACGCCATTTCGGGTTTCTTTTCTTCTATATTTTCGAGCATTGCTTTAGCAAGAGCATTATTACTTTTATTTAATATATTAGCAACTAATTGAGCGCCACCTGCTTGAGCAAGATTCTGGGAAATTGTTTGTTCAGCTATTTGATCAACGACGTGCTCGATTTCAGAAACTAATTGTGGAGAAACTTTTCCTATTGTAGCAATTCGCATAATTACATCAGTTCTCAAATCTTCTTTAAATTCGGCTAATACATCAGCAGATTGATCAGGGGTAAGATGCGATAAAATTAGAGCTATAGTTTGTGGATGCTCTTTAGAAAGAAAACTTGCTAATTGTGCCGAATCAGACTTTTTAAGAATGTTAAAACCTCTTACTGTAGTAAGTACTCTAATTTTCTCTATAATTTCTCTTGCTCTTTCAATTCCGTAACTTTTCTCTAATAGCATTTGAGCATATTCTATACCTCCTTCTACCATATAGGATTGAGCAGTCATCAACTGATAAAATTCTTCAATTACATCTTCTACTATGGTAGGAGGTAGGTCTCGTAGATTAGTTATTTCTACAGCAATTGCTTCTACTTCTTTCATTTCTAACTCTTTAAAGACTTTAGAAGCAACATCTACATCCATAGACATTAATAGTATTGCAGCTTTTTGTCTACCGGTTAAGTCTGATATTGTTATATTTTGCTTTCCCATATCTATTTTTATTTTTATAAACGAAAAATTTAAAAGTTATATTTTTATTCCTTTTCTCCACTCATAAACATCTTTAATAATTTAACAGCACTTTCGGTATTTTCATCCATAAATTCTTCTACTTTGTTTTTCATTTCTAATTTAAGTAATGCTTCTTCTGTTAATTCTGGAGTTTCAGTTTCTTCTAATTTTGCTCTTGCACGCTCTGCTAAAGTTCTTTGGTCTAATGGTGCTTCTTCTAACATATTAATTTCTGATTCTATTCCTTTAGATTCACTATCTCCTTCTAGTAGCAATTGTTCAGGTAATTCTGATGGCATAAGTAATAAATCACTTTGGTCAATGTCTAAATCTTCTAATTCTGTCTCATCTTCGGGTTCTTCTTCTTCGTCCTTAATATCAATTTTTTGAGGTAATTCCATTGCAATTCTAACACGTTCTTTTAAAGGATTTGATTGTAATAATCTATACATTATAAATATTGATATTAATATTGCTGCTATTAAAAGTAATAGTTTTTGATTTTCGGGAACTAAATACCAAGGGATTTCTTTCAATTGTTCAGTTATATCACTATAAATCATTGTATCGAAAGGAAAATTAATTACACTTATTTGGTCATTTCTTTTTTCATCAAAGCCGACGGCATTTTTGATAATTTCTGTTAATTGTCGGATTTCTTCGTCGGTTCTTGGAATATATATAAATTTTTTTTGATTTGCAGAATCTACAATTTTAGTTGTACCATTTATTATAGCAGCTATAGATAGTTTTTTAATATTTCCTACACTATGAACAATTTTTTCGAATGATTGTGATATTTCATAATTTTGAATAGTATTAGATTCATTTTTATCCATACTAACAGCTGGATAACTTAATGAATCAGTACTTCTATTTGATTCTAATATTTGCTGTTCGCTTCTTATTACTTGTCTTTCAGGGTCATAATCTGTTTTAGTTTGTTCTATTTTTGTAAAATCGAGCTCTGTATTAATTCTTATGCTTGAATTATCTCTTCCGATTACATTATCGAGTAAAGATTGAACTTTTTGAGTTAAGTAATCTTCTAATTTTTTTTGTTGCTCTAATTGCTGTGCGGTAAGTCCAGCTACAGAACTTGGATCAACAGGAGCTTCGGATAATAATTTCCCTTTGTGGTCAATTACAGATACATCTTCAGGTAGCATTCCTTCTATACTTTTTGCAACTAAAGTTTGAATTCCTGTAATTGAACGATTGGAAATATTTTTTCCAGATTTCAAATGAACAGTAACAGAAGCAGTTGGTTTTTTCTGGTCTTTTTCGAATAATGCTCTATCGGGAATAACTATATGAACCCTAGAAGATTTTACTTCATCAATAGAATTAATAGTTTTTGCTAATTCTCCTTCTAATGCTCTTTTATAATTCAATTTTTGTACAAATTCGCTCATCCCTAAGTTTGTTCTATCAAAAATTTCATAGCCTAAAATTCCTGTCGAAGGTATTCCTTCTTTTGCTAAATTTAATCTCGTTTCTACAACCCTATTTTTATCTACTTGTATTGTAGAACCATTGTCTAATAATTGGTAATCTATTTTATTATTTTTTAAGTATTCAACTATTTTTGCTGATTCTTGCTGTTCTAAACCTGTATATAGTATTTCCATAGGTTTAGGTGAAGATGCTATAACAAGTATAAAAATTCCTATTATTAAAATAGAAGGTATTCCAATAATTAAAATTTTCTGAACGTTGTTTAGTTTTGCAAATCTATCTTTCAAGTTATTTGATAATGTTTTATCAGCCATTTTTTAACCTTGATTATATTTGCATTCTAAGAACTTCTCTATATAAATCTAAACCTTTATTTCTTAATTCCATTAATAATTGAAAAGCAGTTTTAGACTTTTGAGCTGCTATCATCACATCGTGAATATCCACAGGTTCACCTTTAATCATACTTTCGGTCAATTGCGAAGATTCAATTTGTAGATTATTTGTATCATTAATTAAAGATTTAAGAGTACCAGCAAATGTTGTATCTTCTATAGGTTGGTTATTGTTTATCGATGATCTTTGTTGCTCTAAAGGTAAAAAATCATTATTTCTATTTAGTTCTTTTATTATCATAGCTGATTCCTTCAGATTTATTAAAAAAATTATATTTTGCCATCCACAAAAATTCCTTTTGCGGTTTCAATATTTTGAATTTTTGCATTTCTGTTAAATAAAATATGTTTATCTATTATTTCTCCGCTTTCAGGAAATAGTTTTTTAAAGTAGTTTCTTTCTTGCTTAGTTAATAAGTTGTTAGTTAATTTATCATTAATAATTTCATTGTTAGAATTACTTTTAACTTTATTATTAGTATTTACTTTATTATTATAATCAACTTCTTTAAGCTTATTATCATATTTATTATTTAAAATTTGTCCATTTATTTTCATGTTAATTCCTTTTTATATTTCTAAAGAATATCTTGCAATATTTTTAGCCGAATCAACAACACTTGTATTTGCTTCAAATCCACGTTGGGCTGTAATCATTTCTACCATTTCCGTAACAATATTAATGTTAGGATATTCTACATAACCATCTTCATTGGCATCGGGATGATTAGGTTCATATACTAATCTTGGAGGAGTATTATCTCTTACAGTTCGTGCATTTAATACATTTAAATTATCGGGATAATTATAATTTGAAGCAGGTCCGAAATGATTCGGATTAGAATTATTCATTTTAATCAAGGATTCTAATTCATCTTGAAAAGGACTACCAGGTATTTCTCTTACAATAACAACTTCTCTTTGGTATGGTTTACCATCAGCAGATTTTGTTGTATTAATATTAGCAATATTCCGAGATACTGCTGACAGTCTCATTCTTTGAACTGTCATACCTTGACCACTTATGTTTATTGATGAAAAAATGTTTTCACTCATTTTTTTATCCACTGCTAAATTATAAAATAAAAATTCTATTAAATTAAGTAATTCTACCTACCAACTACTTGACCTTGGATAGCCGATTGCATTGATGAAAAATATCTATTTACCATCTGAGAAACAAATCTATATCTAATTTGGTTTTGAGCTAATTCTGACATTTCTTTATCTATATTTACGTGAGTTTCTCCTGAAAAATATACTTGAGGAGAAGGAACTTCTTGTGGTATTTTTTCTCCTTCTGCTATATCAGTTTGATTAAATCCAATAGTAATATGCTTATTGTCTGTAGAAATACCTTTGGTAACAACTTCCTGTTTTGTAAAAAACTCTTCAAATTTAACTGATTCTGGTCTATAATGTAGAGAGTTTACATTAGCAATATTTTTGGCAATTACTTTTTGCCTTAATGAATATGTGTCTAAGGCAGCATTCATTAATGGCAATCTATTTTTAAATAAATGGTACCTTACTAGCAATTCTAATCCTATATAATTTTAAATCATTTTCTTAATAACAATATAAGTGCCATATTTTTGTAATATAAATTTAAAACATAAACATTTGAATTTTAATGAATTAACTTTTATCTTAGTATTTATTAATAGGCTAATATTATAAAAATGGTTATTTTTAATCAATAATTTGTTTAATTTTTTAAAGGAGATTATAAAATGGCTACTATTCAATATTTAAGTCATTCAGCATTTCTAATTAAAGAAGATGAAAATACTATTCTTATCGATCCATTTATTACTGGTAATCCTAATAATGTCGTAAAATTAGAAGATCTAAATCCAAATTATATAGTTTTAACTCATGCACACGGTGATCATTTGGGTGATGCCATTGAAATATCAAGGAGAAATAATGCTTTGATTATTTGCGTTAACGAGTTAGGAGTGTATTTAAGCGAATTAGGTATAAATAATCATAAAATGCATATTGGAGGAGCATATAATTTTCCATTTGGTCGATTAAAATTTACAATAGCACATCATGGATCATCTACAAATGACGGTAGATATATGGGTGAACCTGCCGGAGTAGTAATTCAGCTAAAAAATAAAACTATTTATCATTGCGGTGACACGGGTCTGTTTTTAGATATGAAGTTAATTGGGGAACTAAATAAAATAGATGTAATGTTAGTTCCAATAGGAGATAATTTTACAATGGGAATAGATGATGCGGTAATTGCAGTAGATTTTGTTAATCCAGAATTAGCAATTCCTATGCATTATAATACTTTTCCAATTATTTCCGCTGATCCATTTGAATTTAAAAGTAAATGTGAAGCTATTAACAAAAAAGCCAAAGTTTTAGAATTTGGAGAAGTATTAGAATTAAGTTAATATGTTGTAACTTTTGTTTATTTTACGTTGTCTTTAAATTAAAATTAGAACTGAAAGTGTGGTTTAAAAAACAAAAAATATCAACTGAAGAAGAAGTATTATTAGCTTCGCAGAATCTAAAAAATGGCAGTGCTGAAGCATTTAAAATTTTATACAATGCTTACGGACAAAAAGTTTATAGATTTTGTTTAAGGCTTTTAGGAGATGTAGAATTAGCTAATGATGCTTTTCAGGAAATATTTATTAAAGTGTATGAAAAGAGAAACACTTTTCAAAGTGATAATTTTGTAGGTTGGTTATTTAAAATTGCCCGAAATACTTGTATAAATTATCTAAGGAATAAAAAAGATACACTCGAAATTGAAGATGTATATTTTTATAATGATTCTTACGAAACAGAAGATTATGGCTTAAAAAGAGAAATTAAAAAAGCAATTTCGCAACTTCCCGATAGCTTAAGAGAAGCACTAATTTTAAGGGAATATCAAGATTGCACTTACCAAGAAATTGCAAATATATTAGAAATAGATGTTTCGTTGGCTAAAGTAAGAGTATATCGCGCAAGAATAATCTTAAAAAAACTGTTACAACATTTAAGGAAAGAGATTAATGAATCTTGAAAATTTAATAATGAAGTATATTGATGGTGAATTAACAATCGAAGAAGATAATTTACTTCGTGCATATTTAAAGCAAGATCCTCTGGCGAAAGATTTATTCGATGAATATTTAGAGATTCATCTTAATTTAAAAGATGATGCTGAAACAATAGTTTTGCCGAATTCCGTTGCCGAAAAAACACAAAATATTGTAATGATGAAAATTTTAAACGAAACAATTAACTATAAACATCAAAATAATATAATAAAAGTTGGTTTTTATAAATATTCTAAAGTGGCAGCAGTTTTTGTTATACTTTTTTTATCATTTTTATTTAAAATTTCAGATAAATCATTAGACTTTGTATTTTTTGATACACCATTAAATAATAATATCAGCGCAGATATTAAAAACTTTCCAAAGAAATCAGAAATTTTGAAAAATAATGATAATAAAAAATTAGTAAAAAATAATGATAAAATATTATCTGATAATTCTAATCTTATAGATGAAAAATTAGTTCCTAATTTATTCCATACACTTGATAATAAATTAATTTTGAATGAAAATTTAGTTTCAAACAATACTGAAGTCAATTTTATTTCACCTAATAATCTATTAAATACAGAAAATAACAGTAATCATACTTTTGACAATTTTATTAATTTAGATTTAAATAATACAATTAATAATGAAAGTATTAATTTAGGTAATTTTAATAATTCATTTTTGAATGATAAATATATAGATTTAAATTTTATTAATAGCAAAACATCTATAGTACTAAATACTAATATAGCTTATGATTTTTTAAGAAATGGCATTAACACATTTGAAAATTCTTCGATAAAAAACATTTCTCAAAGTATTTCATATTCTATAGATAATAATAAGAGATTTGGTATCGAATTTGGGATGACCGAATTTAGCTATCCAACAATAAAATATGTTAAATTAAACAATAAAATAGATAAAAACCAAAGTTCAAAAGTAGAAATTTTGGACCCAACTTATGACGATGGATTATTGATAGTTCCCATTAATATCGAAGAACTTGAAAAAAATTATTGGGGAAGTGTTTTTTATGAACAAACATTTTTAAATTTAGATCAACTAAAATTTGATTATAGAGTAGGAATTGGAAAATCTAATGATGGTTTTGTTACGAATTTGAGATTATTGACTAGATATAATATTATTTCAATAATTAATATCACGGGTGGTATAGAATTAAGAGCTTTCGAATATGATTTGAAATTAATTAATAAAAAAGGATTTGCAACTAATATTTCTTTAATATGGGGAATAAATTTTCAGTTTTAATATAAATTATATTAAAAATTATTATTAAATTTGAGTTTAAGTAAATAATAAATTAACAATTAATTAACTAATGGTAAATTTTAAAAATATAGATTTAAAGACAAACATTGAAAAAAAAATAATTTATAAAACAAATTTTATATTTTTTAAAACGATTTTAATTCTAAAAGTTTCAGAAAAAAATTATAAAAAACTAAATAATTCAAATTGTTAGGAGTTGCTATATGCGTAAATTTTTACTACTAACCCTTTTTACTATTTTATCAATAACATCAATATCTTATGCTAGTATATATGGTATATTATCAGGAAAGGTTACTGATGAAGAAGGTAAAGGGCTTGTTGGTGCTAGTATTTTTATCGAGGGCACCAATAGAGGAGCTTATGTAAAAGAAAAAGATGGTAGTTATACAATAGTTAATATAGTTGCAGGAGAATATACAGTAAGATTTTCATATACAGGTATGACTACTGTAAAAAAAGTTGTTAGAATTTCTGCTGATCAAACAACAACACTTAATGTTGTTTTAAAAACTGATGCGGTTATGAAAGAAGAAATCATAGTAGTAGATGAAAGGTTAGTAGAAACTGATAAAATTGGTTCAATTGATAAAAAAACAAGAGTCGAAATTCAAAATACAGCACGCGAAGGTCTATCAGGAGTAATTGGATTATCAGCAGGTGTTATCCAAACAGGTGGTGGTTTTTCCATTCGTGGTAGTAGAACTAATGAAACTCAAATCCGTGTAGATGGTATAGATATTAGTAATCAATTTACAGGAGGATTCGGTGCATCGGGTTCAGGATATTATCCTATGGTTTCATCTTTTGCTGTAGAGGAAGTTCAAGTATTAACTGGAGGCTTTTCTGCAGAATATGGAGATGTATCAGGTGGTTTAGCTAATTCTGTTGTGCAAACAGGAAGAACAGATAGATATGACGGATGGTTAAGGTATAGAACAGATTTTGATTTTCTAAATGGTAGTCAATCTACGGGAATGAAAATTATCAGAGAAGGCTCAAGATTAAAAGCAATAGAATCAGGCGAAGGAAATAAACTTCAAGGTAGTAATGAACATACATTCGAGTTTGGAATGGGCGGACCTATTCCATTATTAAAGAACTCTACTTTTTATTTATCAGGTAGTTATTTTTATGAAAAATATAGAAATTCAAGTTATGAAATTTATGACCCTTGGGGGAATAATATTGGAAGGAGACCCGATAATCAATCTTTTGTTCGTAGTATTACTCCGCGTTTAAAATTTGCTGTTTCAGATCAAATTCAATTAACATTTGGCGCACATTATGGTATTTCAAGCTTTGAAATATCAAATTGGGCTTGGCTTTATGCTAATGATGAAGGATGGGTCTATGATAAAATGGCGGATGGAAGTTTTAAATTAAGAACAAATCCTGATGGTAGTCCAGTTAAAAATGGTATTCCAGAAAGAGTCCAAAAACAAAACGTTATTGACCAATTAGTATCAAACTTTTTTGTTTTAATTAATCATACTTTATCAAGTAATTCTTTTTACGAAATAAGAATTGGCTATTCTGAAAATAATGATTACAGTGCAAGAAGAATAGGTTACAAAGATCCCGGATTTTTTAGTAGAAATCAAATTTTAGAACCACAAGACCAGTATACTACTTTAGGTAATCAATTAGTTCCAGGAAGAGATAAAGTAATTGACCACTATACTCAGATTACAAGTTTATCAAGTACTGAAGATGGATATCTAAAATATGATATTCCACAAAGAAATCCATTAACAGGTTATTTTGAAGGACAAGCTAATAGTACAGGTACTAGAAATCCGTATGGAATAGCTGGATTATTTGCTACCTCAGGTGGTGGTGGATTTAGCTTTAGGGAAGGTAATTTCTGGTCATTTGATGGGTCATATACAAATGTATTTAAGCTAGGAAATTTTGAACATACATTAAAAGGTGGGCTTCAATTATATTTATATGAATTAAATAGACATTATAATGGAAATCCATTTGATGGTAATCCATTCTTTGATGTTTACACTGATGGCAGATTTGGTGGAAATTTATACGCAGATAATGATACAATTAGACAGAAAACTAATAAAGCAAAAAAACCTACAAAAATGGCTTTATATATACAGGACCAAATAAAATTTAAAGGAATTGTATTTAGTCCAGGTATAAGATTTGATTATTTTGATCCAAATTCTCAATATAGATTACCTTCTGAATTTTTTGTATCTATTAAATCTGATACTGGTTTTGGTGATGCAAAGCCAAAATTCCAATTTAGTCCAAGATTAAATGTATCTTATCCTATTACTGATGTTTCATCACTACGTTTATCTTATGGAATGTATTTCCAAATGCCAAATTTACAGTATATGTATGATAATTTTAATGTTGATAATTTAAGAGGTGCTTCAATACTAGGTGATCCAAATATGGATGCCCAAAGAACAAATCAATATGAAGTAGAATATACTCATGCTTTAACCGATGATATTGTATTTAATGTTACAACGTATTATAAAGATATTTATAATCAATTGGGTGTAGTATTTATACCCGCTATACCCGATCCATATTATCAATACACAGTTGCTGAATATGGATCATCACGAGGTATAGAATTTGGCTTAAGAATGAAGCAAAGAAGAGATAGAAATTTCGCTTTTGATTTAAATTATACTTTTTCTAAAGTTTCGGGAACATCAGCAAGTCCTGCTTCTAACTATGGTGTTACGATTGATCCATACACTAATAGACCAGCGTTTCCGCTTGCTGAATATCCTATGCCAAATGATATCCCACATTTTGCTAAAGCTAATGTTGTATTTTATTGGCTTGATGGACAAGGACCATCAATTGGTGGATTAAAATTATTACAAAATACCTCATTAATCTTTACATCAATCTTTAGGAGTGGTACTCCATACACAAGAACTGACAGAAATGGCAAGCCAATTTCAGAAATTAATTCAGAAAGACAACCAAGTATATTTACATTAGATGCGAAACTAACAAAAGAAATATATTTAAAAGATATTTTTGGTGATGGTATAGGAAATTCAAGAATTCAATTCTTTGTAGATGTTTATAATATTTTAAATAGGACACCTGCTGTAGGAGTTTATTCAACGACTGGTGATCCAATAGATGATGGAAGAACATTCGATAGGCAAGTAGGTGATTTTGCATCAACATCATATTTTAAGACTGCATCATTAGAAAATCCTGCAACTTATTCATCAAATCAGTATGATACTTATGGAAGAAGATTATATAGCGAAATGGCAGATCTTGATAAAAATGGAATAGTAACTCAATCCGAAGTTTATGAAAGTTATTTTAAATATGTAGAAACAATTATTAAATTTAGAGGAAACTTCCAAGCACCGAGAAGTGTATTTTTCAGTATGGTGTTTTGGTTTTAATTAGAAAATTATAAATTAATTAAAGGATAAATATGTTGAATTTCAATAAGTTTAAAATATCGTTGATTACAATTTTGGTATTTTTTGCTATTAGTATATCTTCTCTTTTTTCAGGAACAATTTATACTAATAGAGATAAAGAATCAAAAGAGAATAATCAAAGTGAGCAACTACAAGCAAAGACTTACAGGGGAGTTTTTGATGTACAAAAAAATACTGTAAGTAATATAGAATTCTATACTACTAATTATGGAATTTTCGGATTTGATATTGCTCGTCAAAGAGGTGGTGGTTATTGGCCTAGAGGTTCACAAAATCAATACATTTTTGCTGGTGGATTTTGGTTTGGAGCTCAAAAATATAGAAAAAATATTGGTGATACTGTATCTTTAGTTACAATATCATACAATCCTTGGTCAGGAAAAGGATGGTTTGTACCGGGTAGGATTAATTTGGGCGGACCTTTTAGTACTGCATATCCTGATGTGGATTTGGTAGATCAAAATGATCCATTATTATATAGAACATATTTCTCTATTGATTTTAAAGCTGCTACCGGCGAACCAATTGATCCCGATCATAAGTATAATTGGCCTATATGGGATGCCTCTAAAAATATTGAAGATACATTAAAAAATAGAAGATATTTTGGTTATTATATTCCACAAACTGAATTGAGAAACACAACTCAATTTTCAAAAGGACCTGCATTCATTTCTGGTGAGGATATTTTCTCTACTTATAAAGATACCGATTTAAATTATTATGAAGGTGGTGTAGCAACTCGTAGAGAACGAGGATATCCATTGAGACTTCAAGTAGAACAAATGATATATTCTTGGGGATTTGGCGATTATAGAGATTTTATATTTTTAAAATATGAAATAACTAATTATTCGAGAGATACTCTTTGGAATTGTTGGTTAGCTCCTGTAATGGACGTAGATATTGCAAGAGCAACATCTTCAGGATTTGGAGCAGGTAATGATAGAGTCAAATTTTACGATTGCTATGGTGGTGATACTTTGAATATGGCTGTGCAATGGACTAATACAGATAGAAATGAATATGGTTATGGTTTTGGATATCTTGGTTTTGACTTTTTAGAATCTCCTGCAGTTGTAAAATATTATGATACAACTTATAAAGAAATCAAAGATAGCCAAGGGAATGTAATTGGAATAGATACTATACTTACAAGAAGATTGTGGGACCCAATAAAAGATGGTCCTGATGCACCAAGGGATAATTTTATAAGAAAAGATAGTGCTTTTTATGCAAATAGCTCTCAATTAGGATTAGTAACGTTTAATAACTGGCCAATTGAGCAAGATAAACAAACAGATGACGAAAGATATGCTTTTATGTCTGCTGGTATTCGTCAAGGGGATGACGGACCTGGCGATAAAAGATTTATGATGGCTACAGGTCCATTTCATATGAGGCCAGCTGATACAGTAAGAGTAGTTGTAGGTGTAATTTTGGCTAATACAGCAAAAGGTGGCGAAGCTGATGGAACTTGTGAAGATTTACAAGAATTAGTTAGAAAAAATAAATTTGCTCAAACAGTTTATGATAATAACTTTAGAGCTCCTGTTGCTCCCGAAAGATCTATAATTACAAATTCCAATAGACGACAGATTATTACAGGAATTAACAATGGTAATATTATTAAATGGGATTCTACTGCAGAGATGAGCGTAGATATTGATGAAAAAGGTTTGGATTTTATGGGATATTTAATTTACCGTGCTCGAAGAACTGATTTAGATACTTTTGATGTTAATAATATAAGTGGAACTGCACAATATCCTGGTGGTAAAGGTCCTTTCGGTTGGAAATTAATAGGTGGTTACTCATTAAGACCTGCATTTTATAAATCGGAATATAGAGCTGGTGGATTTAAAGATGATTTAAGTTATCCTTTAATTGATCAACTAGAAATTATTGGTCCTTATGTTGATAAAAATGGTAAAATTCTCGATTCGATGGCATTACAAGTAATGAGAGTTGGTTTAGGATGTAATGTGCAAAGAACTCAAAATACAAATGTTCCTGTATTAGTTTCTATAGATACATCTTACTTTTTCGCACCATGGGGTAATTATTATTTTAATTTAGTAAAAAGAGATCCTAATTTAACAGTTGATCCTGATGGTAGAATTTATAGAGTAGTGAATGGTCAAAAATTTGCCTTAAACTATGATCCAAATTTCAGAAATGAAATTTTCGATTCGGCATTAGTTGGTGTTGCATTTTTTAATAAGTCATTAATAAAATTTAATCCTATATTTTACCAGAGAAAAACTTTGCAAAGAAGTTTAACATATTTAGATAATTTATTTAAAGTATTTCCTGATGGAATAGTTGGTGATACTATCATAAGATATGATGAAAAACTCAAGAAATTTGATACGATTAGAGTAACTACAGATTCTATCTATATGCAAAGTACTATGAGAGCAGCAAATATCAGTGGTATTGATACTTATGTAATTGATGTATGGGTACCTAGAAATTGGCAAGCTAACTTAAGAGATACTACTTTTATGAAAGAGTTATCAGATTCATTATATAGATTTATCCAATCTTCGTCTATAAGGCTAGAAATAGCAGATTTACAACAAAGAGAAGAAGTTCGTAAAAATGTAATTGCACCTTGGATGCGTTGGATAACTAATAATAGAACGTTTGTAGATATTGGAGATGATAATTTTGATGGTTATATTTCTGAAAATCAGGATCCGGCTAAAACTGAAAGATTATTAAATAACATAGAATATTACTACAAAATTATTGCATATGACGAAGGTGATTTCCTTCAACCAACAAATTCTAAGAAAAATACTGGAAGTGAAGGATTACCTAATTTTGCTATTTCAATTCCTACTGCTGCTCCTGTGGGTAATTATCCAGAAATTAAAGTTGTTCATGTAGATTCAACTAAAATGGGTGGTCTATACAACTTTAGATTTTTCGGAATAGATAATGATAGATTAATGCAAAAATTTGAAGGCGATTCATTAATATTAACTTTTGAACCTTTCTGGTTCGAAAGTTCTTACAAATTTACAAAAGAAGGACAAGATGGTAAATTTGGTCTATATCGCTCGAGAATGGTACTCAAAAGCCAAAGAACAGGAGATACACTATATAATGGATTTGCATTATTAGAAGATCAACCTTGTAATTTTTCATATTTTAATTTATTCTCAGAAAATGCTGCTTCTACAATTTTAGCTGATACGCTAGTAAGAGATACTATTACTGGTAGAATTATTGATTTCGGAACTCCATTTGCTAAAGGAAAAGTAACTCGCTCGGGAAGATTTTATTCGGGTGATTTTACATATCCTGGATATTGTTATACTGATGAATGGACTAGAAATGCATATGGTATTTTTGGCTTTAGCTTTGATTTTACAGTATCTCAATTTGCGGGTAGATATAGAGGAGATTCTACTACAATTGAGCAGCCTTATGGCCAAGGAGTAACAGCAAATACTCCCGTAAATTTTGTTAATGATCCAGCTACATTAGTTGTATCAGTTAATCCAGATCTTGTAATGACTACTCAACCTGTTGATTTCGATTTTAAAACAAGAAGTTTAATATATGGTAGCTTTAATAATGGTCCAGCAATTTACGAAGTAGAATTTCTACCAGGTGGTACTGAAACTATGGAATTATATTACAGACAAAATAACGCTAAAAATACATTTAATGTTCCTTATTTAAATGTTAGAGTTAGAAATTTAACAGAATTCAAACGTTTGTCTGAAACAGGCGATTCAGTAACGGTTAGATATCCTGCAGATGTTCCACATATGAATATAGAACCTGTATTACCAGTAACTAAACCATCATTAAATTTAGGATCATCTGCACTAAATGCTGCTTACAATGCATTATGGTCTAAGAAAAGAGCATATCCTGACCCAAGAAATTTACCTTATTATGGAGTAAAAACTAATGAATTTATTGGTAAATTTAATATTCATAGTTATGGATATGTTTCAAATAGTACTATAAGAAGAGGTAATAATACAGCTGCACAAGTTCTTAATCAATTTGCAAGATGGGGCGATCCAAGGTTTAATGATGTTTCAAAAACAACTACAGAAGAAATATTTACTGGTTCTCAAGGAAAATATTTAATGACAGGAATTTCTTTAGATGGTGCTGATACTGTTGATTTTGTTAATATTATTAATATTGCTGGTGTCCAATTCGCTTTAGATTTCGCTAATAAAGGATCAAGATTTGTTACAACGCGAGGTACAGAATGGCAACCTAAACAAGGATATAATATCTGGCAAGCAAAAGATTTCAAACCAGGTGACAAAATTTACTTAAGAACAACTGGTGGAGCACAAGGCTTTCCATTGCCTAATGCTAAAGTAGTGGCTGTAGTATCTAAAAGTACTCCGCCAAATAATGAATATACTGATGAAATGTTGAATAAGATCAACGTTGTACCAAATCCTTATTTCTTAACTCATCAAGGTGTTCGTTCTCCTTACGATAATAAAATATATTTTACAAAACTTCCTAAAGTTTGTACTATAGAAATTTATACATTAGCTGGAGATTTAGTTAAAACAATAAATCACGATGAATTCAATAATGATGGTGAGTTAGATAGAAATTCTGTTCAAGTGTGGGATTTATTGTCAAAAAACAAATCTAGAGTACAAAGTCAGGCTTTCATAGCTGTAATTACCACACCTAATGGTGCTAAAACAGCTAAAAACTTCTCTGTAGTTGTTGGTGGATTTAGATTATTAGAAGAATAAAGGGGAAAAAATAATGAAAAAAATATCTTTATTAGTTATAATATTTCAAATATTAATTTTCGGTAATGCATATTCTGTTAAAGATGCAGTTGGTTCATCTGCAGGGGAATTTTCAAAAGTTGGTGGAGCTGGTAGTCAGTTCTTAAAAATTGGAATTGGGGCAAGAGCTACATCTATGGCAGGTGCTTATTGTTCTATTGTTGATGATTTATCATCAATACATTGGAATCCTGCAGGATTATCAAATATCAAAAAAATGACTGCGGAATTTTCTTATAATCGTTGGTTTTCGACGTATACTCATAATTTTGGTGCACTTGCAATGCCTATAGGACCCGATTTTACTGCAGCATTAAGTGTAGTAAGCTTAAATAGCGGTGATATTCCTATTACAACAATTGAAAGACCATTTGGTACTGGTGCAAATTACCAAATAAGAGATCTGTCATTGAATTTATCTTTCTCCGGGTATCTAACTGACCAATTTGCTTTTGGTATTACTGCGAAATATATCAATAATGCATTTGCTTCTCTAAGTAGTAGCAATATTGCATTTGATATAGGTACTTTATTCGATACCCAATTCTTAGGTATAAAATTAGGTTTTTCGATTCACAATTTAGGCGGAACACAATCTTATACGGGTTCAGACTTGTTAAGCAGTAAAAAATTATGGGATGCAATGAATTCTACTCCATTAGATGTTAATTATAATTCTTATGCATACGGTTTACCATTGATATTTAGAGCAGGTATTTCTTCTAAAGTTTATCAAGATGAAGAAAATAGTGTTTTGACTGCTTTAGATTTTGTAACACATTCAGATGTTCCTGAACAATTTTCACTCGGTGCAGAGTATGTTTGGAATGATTTAATTTCGTTTCGTGCGGGATATATAATTGGTCAAGACCAATTAGGATTGGCTGGTGGTTTTGGTATTAAATATGATGGTGGTGTATTTGGTGGGAAAATTGACTATTCAATTAATAATACTAAAAACTTAGGTTTAATTAATAGGATTACAATTGGTTTAAATTTTGGAGAATAAGAATTTATATTTAAAAATAGCCGTTTGGTTTCAATTTACCAAACGGCATTTTTTTTAGAAGGTGATTTTATGAAAATAAATTTTTTATATTTAAACTTGTTTTTATTAAGTTTAATTGCTTTTCCAAACAAATCTTTTTCATTTAATCCATATATTGATTATGCTTTTTTTCAAGAAGATGGGGAGAAAATAAGGGTAGAAATTTACTACTCGATTTCAACCAATGAAATTTCTTATATAGAAAAAAATAATATTTATATAAGTAATGTTGAATATAATTTAAATATTTTTTCTGCTGGTATCGAAGTTTATCAAAAACAATGGAATATAAAAACAACAAAAAAATATATAACTGACACAAATAATATATTATTATTTGGCATTGTTAAGTTAGAATTGGAACCAGGTCAGTATAATTTCAAGTATGTTATATATGATGAAAATAACTCAAATAATAAAAAAGAAATTGAACATAATATATTAGTGCCAAATTTATATCAAAATAAAATTACAATAGGTGGTATTTTATTATCATCTTTTACTTCTACGATATCAGAAAACGAAAAAAAACTTGATGAATCTTTTGTCAGATTTGATAAATATATTATCCCAAATCCTTCTTTAGAATATTATGGTTCGGAATTGAATCTAAAAGCATATATTGAAATTTATAATGCCAAAAAAATTTCTAAATTACCTTTTAAACTTAATTATCAATTATTTGATATAACAAATAGATTAGTTTACAATTATGAAAAGACAGTTTTACCAGAAGATAATTTCTTGTTCGATTTTGCTGATTTAAAATTAGACTCTATTCATACAGGGATCTATTATTTTGTTGCTAAAATTATTTATTCAAATGATTCTACATATATTTTTAAGAAAATATATTATGTAAATCCTAATCTAAAACCTTTGGTGAAGCAATATTTTACTGAAAATGAACTTTTTGAAAAAAGTTACTTTTCAACTTTAAACGAAAATGAAACAAATTTACAATTAGATATGATTAAAATAATTGCTAATCCATTAGAAATAGAACAAATAAAATTACTTACAGATATCTTAGGAAAAAAAAGATATCTTTTTAGATTTTGGCACTTTAGAGATCCCGATACAAATACGGTAATAAATGAAGAATACGAAAATTTTAAAAATAGAGTTAATTATGCTAATACTTATTTTAGTATTAAATCTGGTAAGGATGGTTGGAAGAGTGAAAGAGGTAATGTAATTTTAAGATATGGAATTCCAACCGAGCGTAAACAATACGAAGCTGGTTTTAGCAATAGGGCTTATGAAGAATGGTTTTATGAAAATGTTCAAGGCGGAGTATATTTTTATTTTGTTGATAAATCGCACGTTGGTAATTTTATTTTAGTTCATTCTACTGCAAGACAGGAAGTATATAATCCTAATTGGTATAATGACCACGTACCCCAAACTACTAATGAAAAAGATTTTCAAAAAGATTATGATAATTATAAAGATTACAAAGTTAGATGATTAAAATTATATTTAATTATTTATCTACAGGTATATTATTAACTTTAGGAAAGATATCAAGTTACTTATCTATCAGCCAAAGAGCAAAAATTGGTATATTATTAGGTGAATTTTTTAAATTAACTAGCAATAGTAAAAAAAAATTATCTTTGAATAATTTAAAATTATCATATCCTGAAAAGGATAAAAAAGAATTATTAAAAATAGTTTCAAATTCATATCATAATCTTGGAATAAATTTAATAGAATTATTTACTTTCCCTTATTTAGATGATGAAGATCTATTAAAATATATATCGTATCAAGATCTGTCTGAATTAAAAAAATTATTTGAGTCTTTTAGTAATGGAGCGATTATTTTATCGGGTCATTTTTCTAATTGGGAATTAATGGCATTTATAGTTGGTTATTTGACGAAGATTAAGGTTACTATAGTAACAAAACCGCAAACAAATTATGTTTTTGACAAAATAGTAAATAAATACAGATGTTTAAGAGGCAATAAAGTAATTCCTATGGACAAAGCCGCTAAAACACTTATTGATTGTATAAAAAATAAAGAGATGGTTGGTTTACTTGTTGATCAATCAGCTGACCCAAACAAAGATATTTTTGTAGAATTTTTAGGTCGTCCTGCAGTAACCTATGAAGCACCAGCAAAATTATGTTTAAAATTTAAAATTCCATTAATATTTATTTTATTTATTCGGCAAGAAAATTTTACTTATAAAGTTTATTATCATATTATAGAATATAATGATTTAATAGGGAAAGAAGATGCAATAGAAAAATTAACTAAAAGACATGTAAATGCGTTAGAAAAAATTATAAATCAATATCCCGAACAATGGGTTTGGCAACACAATAGATGGAAATATAATATTAATGAATTTAGCCATAATGAAAAAAATAAAACTTAATGATTTCGAAAATGTTTTAATTATACAAACTGCGTTTATAGGAGATGTAGTTTTAACTTTACCATTATGCAAAAAAATTAAAGAATTAAATAAAAATATAAAATTAAATTTTTTAACTACTAATGTTTCTAATGAAATACCAAAATTGCTTAAAGTAATTGACAATGTTATAATATATGATAAATATATAAAAGATAAAGGATTAAAAGGATTAGTTAAATTAATTTATCAACTAAAGCATAATAATTATAATATAATAATAACACCACATAGATCTATTAGGTCAGCTTTAATATCTTATTTTTCTAAACCAAAATATTCAATATCTTTTAATAATAGTTCATTAAGTTTTTTATATAACTATACTATAAATTATGAATTTAAAGAACACGAAATTAAGAGAAATTTAAATCTACTATCTTGTTTTGAAGAATACGATAATTTAATTTCTTTTGTAAACTTTAATGATTTAATATTTACAGAAGATACAATAAATAATGTTAATAATATAAGTTTGAAATTTGAACTGAAGTATCAAGAATACATTTTATTAGCACCTGGTTCAATATGGAATACAAAGAAATGGAATATAGATTATTTTATTAAATTAATTAAATTACTAAATACAAATAATTTGAAATGCGTATTAATAGGTGGTAAAAATGACAAGTCAATTTGTAACTACATAAGCAATAGAGTGAAATGTGTTGATTTATCTGGTATTACCTCAATATCAGAAAGTATATTGTTAATAAATAATTCTAAATTGTTAATAACTAATGATAGTGCGCCTATACATTTTGCTGGATTAACATCTACAAATGTAATAGCAATATTCGGTCCTACTATACCAGAATTCGGTTTCAGTCCTATTAAAAAAGATGATTTAATTATTCAAGATAATAATTTAAAATGTAGACCTTGCACAATACATGGTGGAAATAAATGTCCTATAAACAATCATAAATGTATGAATAATATTAAACCGGAGTATGTATTCGAAAAAATAATTAATTACTTTAGGAGGTAATTTGACAAAATTAATAATTATATATCTTTTTTTTAATATTTCATTTTTATTTGCAGTAAATTATTCAACATTAGAAAATAAGGCAAATCATTACAAAAATAAATTTAAAGTAAATTGTGTAGAAGATAAAATTACAGATAATTTTGGAAATGGATTTGAGAGTTTATATGGCACTAGAAATATGCGACCTATTTTACACGGAATTGCCTATAGAGGTGGTGCAAATAATTATTATCATAAAATAAATAAAAGAGATAATAAAAATCCATTACCAATAGATGGTTTAATTAATTTATCAAATTTAGGATTTTCTGAATCGGTATATTTATATTCCGTTAATTTTGATAATTCTATGAAAGATGTTTACAATATTGATTCAACAAATTTGCTTTATTATTCACAAAATTCTTTAAATAACTTAAATGAAATTAAAGAAATATTCAAGAAAGTAAAAATAATAATTGATTCTGTTAATAAAGGTCCAATATATTTACATTGCTGGAACGGATGGCATCAATCAGGGATGATTGCTGCACTATTGCTTATACAATTTTGCGACTACACGAATACAAAAGCATTAAAATATTGGGAATTAAATACTGATGGTGCAAGTAGTGGATACGAAAAAATTAAAAAAATAATTAAAGAATTTAAACCAATAAATGAATTTAAAATTGATCAAAATACAAAAGAATTAATTTGCCCCTGCAGTAAAATAGAGTAATGATTAAAAATTTATCATTACTCTATTGCAATTAAAATATTTAATTATTATCAATTATATTATTAAATAATTTCGATGGTCTCATAGCTTTAATAGTAAGCGTATCATCAAAAAGGTAATAACCACCTAAATTTTGAGATTTACCTTGACACTCGATTAATTCATTAAAGATTTTTTCTTCATTTTCTTTAAGTAAATTATAAATTAAAGTAAATCTTTCTTTTATTTCTAAATCATCATTTTGTTCGGATAAATATTCAGCCCAATATAATGATAAATAAAAAGAACTACCTCTATTATCAATTTCTTTTACTTTTCGTGAAGGGTATTTACCATTTTCTAAATATTTGTAGATTGCTTTGTCTAAGGTATCAGCCAAAATTTTTGCTTTAGAATTATTAAATTTATTATAAATTAATTCTAATGAAGGTACTAAAGCACAATATTCACCTAAAGAATCCCATCTAAGATGTCCTTCTTTAATGAATTGTTGGACATGCTTAGGAGCAGAACCTCCGGCACCTGTTTCGAATAATCCACCACCATTTAATAATGGAACAATTGAAAGCATTCTTGAACTGGTTCCTAATTCTAAAATTGGAAATAAATCAGTTAAATAATCTCTTAAAACATTTCCTGTTACCGAAATTGTATCTAATCCCTGTCTAACCCTATTTAAGGTATAATTCATAGCATCAACTGGAGATAAAATTTTAATTTCTAATTGACTAATATCATAGTCTTTTAAATATGTCTCTACTTTCTTTATAATTTCTCTATCATGTGCTCGATTATTATCAAGCCAGAAGATTGCTGGATTTTTAGTTGCATTAGCTCGGTTAACGGCTAATTTTACCCAATCTTTAATTGCTGTATCTTTTGTTTGACACATTCTAAAAATATCGCCTTTCTCTACTGTTTGACTTAATAGTATGTTTCCTTTTTCATCTTCTACAAATATTTCACCATCATCTTTAGCTTCAAAAGTTTTATCGTGCGAGCCATATTCTTCTGCTTTTTGCGCCATAAGACCAACATTAGAAACATTACCCATAGTAGATGGGTCAAACTGTCCATATGTTTTACAATTTTCTATTATTGCCTCATAAATTGTAGCGTATGAGCGGTCTGGAATAACTGCAACACAATCTTGTAATTCATCTTTTCTATTCCACATTTTTCCACCATCTCTAACTACTACAGGCATCGAAGCATCAATAATAATATTATTAGGTATATGAAGATTAGTTATACCTTCCCTTGAGTCTACCATAGCTAATTCAGCTTTTTGATCATATAATTTTTGGATGTCATTCTCTATTTCTAATCTTTCATTTTCTGGTAATACCTTTATTTTTTCATATAAATCTGCAATACCTGAATTTAGGTGAATATTTAATTTATTTAAAGTTTCTTTATGTTTGTCTAACACTTCTTTATAATATATATCAACACAATGCCCAAACATAATAGGATCGGATACTTTCATCATAGTTGCTTTTAGATGTAATGAAAATAATATCTCATCTTCTTTTGCTTTTTTTATTTCTTCTTCATAAAAATTTCTTAGATATTTAACTTGCATTTTAGTAGTATCTATAACTTCATCTTTAATTAACTTAAAAGTATCTTTCAGAATAGATCTATTTCCATTATTATCTTTAAAAATTATTTTCACATCTCTATCTTCATCGATTGTTAAAGAATTTTCATTCCCATAACAGTCATTATTCTTCATATAAGCTACTCTGCATTTAGAGCCTTCTTTTGGCCATGGTTTCATCATTTTATGTGGATATTTCTTAGCAAACAGTTTAACTGACAAAGCAGGTCTACGGTCAGAATTACCTTCTCTTAAAACTGGATTTACAGCCGAACCAATTACTTTGGAATATCTTTCTTTAATTTTTTGTTCTTGCTCATTTTCTGGTTCTTCAGGATAATCAGGAATTTTATATCCCTTTTCTTGCAATTCTTTTATAGCAGCAGTTAATTGAGGAATGGTAGCACTAATATTAGGTAATTTAATTACGTTAGCATCTTCAGATTTGACAACTTCTCCTAAAATACTTAAATAATCAGGGATACGTTGATTTTCAGTTAAATAATCGGGAAAATTTGCTAAAATTCTACCTGCAAGAGAAATATCCATAATTTCTACTTCAATTCCAGTATTTTTTAAATAACTTTTAATAATTGGTAATAAGCTATAAGAAGCAAGCTCAGGAGCTTCGTCTATTTTAGTCCAGATAATTTTATTAGACATTTTAAACCTTTTATTTTTATTAAAATATATTCAAATTTAAAGAATTATTTTTTCAAAAAATAGCAATTTATTAAAAATACCAAGAATTTATTAGTAGTTATCAATTTGTGCTCTTTGTAGATGATCAGAAAAATCTACATAAACAGTTTTCCATTCAGTAAATATATCAAAAACTGTCCAACCACCTTCTCTATGGCCATTACCAGTTCCTTTAATTCCACCAAAAGGCATATGTGCCTCAGCACCTATTGTCGGGGCATTAATATATGTAATACCAGCTTCAATATCACGTATTGCTCTAAATGCGTTATTAACATTCTTAGTATAAATAGATGATGATAAACCATATATACAATGATTTTGCAAATTAATTGCATCCTCGAAATTCTCAGCTTTAGTAACTGCTAAAATAGGTCCAAATATTTCTTCATTAAAAATTGTCATATCTTTCGTTACATCTGCAATTATTGTAGGTTCAAAGAAACTGCCTTTTACTAAATCACCTTCTATACAACGTTTTCCTCCACAAATTAATCGTCCACCTTCTTCGAGAGCAATTTTTACATATTTTTCACAATTCTGTAATGATTTATCGTGTATTACTGGTCCAACTTGAGTTTTTGGATCTAATCCATCTCCTAACACTAATTTTTCTGCTTTTTCTTTTAACATTTCTAATACTTGATTGTAAACTCCTTTTTCAACTATTAATCTGGAAGTAGCAGTACATCTTTGTCCTGTAGTGCCAAAAGCACCCCATATAGCACCTTCAATAGCTAATTCGAGATTTGCATCATTCAGAATTATTTGTGCATTTTTTCCACCCATTTCTAATGAGCATTTTTTATTCATTTTTCCACAAATTTCACCAATTTTTGTTCCAATATCAGTTGAGCCCGTAAAAGCAATTAAATTAACATCAGGATGCTCTACTATTAAATTTCCCATAGAACCTTTGCCTAATACTAAATTAAAGACACCTTTCGGAATTCCTGCTTCTTCTAAAATTTCAGCAAGTATAACTCCCGAATGTGGTGATTCTTTTGATGGCTTATAAATTACAGTATTGCCTGAAGCTAATGCAGGTAATATTTTCCATGATGGTACAGCCACAGGGAAATTCCAAGCAGTTATTATTCCACAAACTCCTACGGGAACCCTAAAAGACATATTCATTTTATTATTCAACTCCGATGGTGCAGTGTAACCAAATAACCTTCTAGTTTCAGAAGCTGCGTAATAAGCAGTATCTATTGCTTCTTGAACGTCTCCTTCTGTCTCGAAAGTTGGTTTGCCCATTTCTCGAGTCATTATTCTTGCTAATTCTTTTTTCCTTTTTGTAAAAATATCTCCTGCTTTTTTAATTATTTCACCTCGTTTCGGAGCAGGAATTAATTTCCACTCTTTAAAGGCTTCTTTAGCAATCTTTACGGCTAAATCTACATCCTCTTTATCAGAATCAGGAAATAATCCTATTATATCTAAATGATTTGCTGGTGAGATATTTTCGAAATACTTTTGAGAAATAGGTTCTATCCATTCTCCATTAATAAAATTTTTGAATTTTTCCATTTTTTCCCCTTTTTTTATAAAAGTAATTTGATATTATTCAAATGTATGAAAAAATATAATCAGTTAATATAAGCAATTAATTTAAAATAATGAATAATATAAAACATCTATCTATTATTATTTGCGAGGTAAAAGTGAAAATTTTAGTTAATATATTGATTTCAATATTAATTTTAGTTTTATTCTCTTGTGAAAAAGAAAATAACAAAATTCCAGAAGCTCCTAAAAACCTTAAGTATCCTACTGAATTAATTGACCAATTTAGTTATGCATTAGGACACGAATTAGGACTGAAATTAAGAAGGGATTCTGTAGTATTATCAATGGATTATTATCTTGCTGGATTGAATGCAGGAATGGATAGTAGCTATAATTTTATGACCGAAGACTCTATGATAATTTATAGAGCTAAATTTGCAGAAAAAATTATTGCTAAATATGATTCAATGATGGCAAAAGAAGCAGAAAAGCGAAGATTAGATGATGAAGCAATAAAAAATCAATTAGAAATGGTAAAGAAAACTGCTAAAGAAGATGGAGAGAAATTTTTAGCAGAAAATAAGAAAAATCCCGAAGTTAAAGTTACAAAATCTGGGTTACAATATAAAATTCTAAAAGAGGGTAGTGGCAGGCTAATCAAAGAAAATGATATTGTCAAAATTCATATGAGTATGAAATCATTAAATGCTCCAGAATTCCAAAATACAAGAGGATTAGAACCTATGATAGTACCAGTAAAGGAATTATTTACTGGTTGGAAAGAAGGGATGCAATTAATGAGAAAAGGTTCTCATTATGAATTATATTTACCCTCAGAGCTGGCTTTTGGAGAGCAAGGTTTTGGACCAGCATTTCCGCCTAATGTTGTTGTAATTATTAATGTAGAAGTTTTGGATTTTAGTAATCAATCAGAATTGAATGAATATAGAGAAAAAATGATGAAATTGCAGCAAGAAAGAATGGAAAAAGAAAGACAAAGGCAAGAGTTTATGCAAAAAAAATAAAATGAAGAAATTATTTTTAATTGGTTTAATTTTAATTGCTAATTTATTTAATTTAAATTGTCAAAATTTTTTCGAAATAGAACATCAAAATTCTAAATTAAAAGTTGAAATATACAAAATAAACGATATAATTTATATTCCTTTAAAAGATTTTAAATATTTATTTAATAATAGTTTTTTAAAAATTTCCTATTCATCTATTAATTATAAAAAAGAAGAACTTATTTTTTCAGATAAGTCATTTTTTGTTGTTTACAAAAATTCAGAAATAATGAGGATTGCTCAAATGAGTCATCCTGTAATTAGTTTTAATAATTTAATTTTAATTCCAATTATTCAATTTTTAAATTCATTAAAAGGCTTAGAATTATTAAATTTTGAAATTGTTGAAAATAAGAAAATTAAAATCACTAATCAAAAAATTTTAAATGAATTAGTAAATAATGATTCTTCAATAATAATACAGAATAATACTTTAGAAGAATCAAGTAACAAAGAAAACAATACTGAACAAAAAAATCAAAATAATAATGAATTTAAAAATATCTACAAATTTATAGATACTATAGATGTAATAAAAGGTAAATACACTATACCTAAAAACATAAAAAAATAAGATTTAAATTTTATTTTCAATAAAATCTTTCAAAATATTTTGAATTTCTAAAGCTAATGGATATAATTCTGTATTTTCTACAGCTTTCATAGACTCTATAGGATCGATAGCAGCTACTTCAATATTTCCGTTATCTAATTCTTGAACAATAATATTACAAGGTAGCATCGTACCGATTTTATTTTCTACACTTAAAGCTTTAAAAGCTGTTTGTGGATGGCAAGCACCTAAAATTCTATATTTTTTAAAATCTAAGTTTAGTTTGTTTTTAAAAGTATTAGTAACGTCAATTTCTGATACCACACCAAAACCAATTTTTGATAAATTATCTTTAATAATTTGGATAGCATTATCAAAATCAATTGATAATTCTTTAGAAAAATAATATTTACTCATAATTTTGTTCCTAATATTGCTATATATTCATATTTCGAATAAAAAGTATTTTTGTTTTAAATTTTATTAATTATAAATCGTTTCATAGTTTTTAAGAATTATAAAGGTCAATAAAATGAATTTAAAAAATTTATCTGTAATTTTTATATTATTAATATCTTTTATTTATATTTCAATATCACAAGATGATAGATTAGACGAATATTCATTCGATGATAGTCCATTACAAGAAGAAAAGACTCCATATTTTGCAATTTCTGGAGGTTTAAATGTAAATTTTTCATTTATAAACTTTGATGAATTAAATTATCATCTAATTAAATCTAACTTTTTTAACACAAGTTCTTCTGTTTCAAATTTTGAAGGTAATTTACTACAATTAGGTGGTGAAGGATTTACAGGATTAATCTATTTAAATAATTTTAGACTATCAATTAGTAGCTACACAGGTACAAAAACTTTAGAATCGAATCAAAAGATTGCAGATAATAATTACAAAAGATATATTGATTTTTCTTCATCATTTACCGGTTTTTCTATTGATTATGCAATAGTTCCTTTTAAAAAATTTGCTATTTTACCTGGATTATCTTTTGGTAGAGGTGGATTAAAAATAGATGTCTCTCAAACAAAAGATCAATTTGATTGGAGTAATTATAAACCAGGTCAAAATGATGACCAAATCTATAGACACGAGGTTAGTAACAATTATTGGGTTATCAAACCGCAATTAAATTTAGAATATGCACTTACTAATTTCCTGATGTTTAGATTAGGTGTAGCATATTCTACCTCTTTTGGCAATAATTGGAAATATAATAATTCTGCAGATGTAATTAACATTCCAGAAAAAATTAACTCAAATGGACTAATACTACAAACAGGTATTTTTTTAGGTTTATTTAATTATTAAAAATTTATTTGTATAATAAATATCTAATTGTTATTTTTGTAATCCTATTTTTTCATATGAATAAGGACCTGTAGCTCAGTTGGTTAGAGCAGCGGACTCATAATCCGCGGGTCGGGGGTTCAAGTCCCTCCGGGTCCACCATTATCAAGCTGTTGTTTTAAACTTATAATCAAATTTAATAAATTTTCCACATTTTTTTCATTTACATAAGTTTGACCAATGTTAACTCTTAGTGCTATTTTATTATTTAATTTTGTTTTTGTTAGATATGCTTTACCCGATGTATTAATTAAATTCAGAAAATTTAAGTTGTATTCATTAATATCAATTTTTGAATTAATAGGTAAAGCTCTGAAACAAACTAAATTAGCAGTTCTTGGAGCTAATATTTCAAAATCTTTACGCTTTTTTAATTTATCTTCGAAATACTTTGCTAAATTGATATGATATCTAATAATTTCTTTTAATTTTTTTGTTCCATAATATTTAATTACAAACCACATTTTCAATGCTCTAAAACGCCTACCTAATTGTATTCCCCAATCTTTATAATTAATAACATTATCAACATTAATTTTTAAATATTCAGGCATAATTTCGAATGTTTTAATTAGCAAATCTTTATTTTTAACAAAATATGCTGAAAAATCAAAATTAGTAAATAACCATTTATGTGGATTGAAAACAAAAGTATCTACATTTTCAATGCCATCTATCCAGTGCCTATATTCTTCACATATTAGAGCAGAACCTAAATGAGCGGCATCTACGTGATGCCATAAGTCATATTTTTTACATACTGTGCCTACTTTTTTAATATTATCAATTGCAGTAGAGCCGGTAGTTCCTATGGCAGAAATTACACACAATGGTGTAAAATCACTCTCCAAATCTTTAATTATAGCATTTTCTAATTCTTGTGTATTAATCGAGTAATCATCATTAGTATTAATTTTTATTAAGTTATTAGAACCTATTCCAGCTATTCTAGAATCTTTTTCTATTGATGAATGAGCTTCTTTTGAGCAATATATTCTAAAATTATAAAGCTTACTAAATCCATTATTATTTATTTCAAAATTAGAAAATTTTTCTCTTGCTGTTATTATTGAAATCAATGTCGATGTAGAAGCAGTATCCTGTATAACACCTGTAAAATAATCTGGCAATCCAATCATCTCTCTTAACCATTCCATAATTTTTTGCTCTAACTCAGTTCCTGCGGGTGATGTTTCCCAAGAAAAAACATTTACACCTAAGGCTGCAGTAATTATTTCTCCTAATATTGATGGTAAACTAGTATTAGCATTAAAATAAGCAAAAAAATTTGGGCTTTGCCAATGTGTTATTCCAGTTAATATATTATTTTCGAACTCGTCTAAAATATCTTTGAGACCAGTACCGTTCTCGGGTGCTTTACTTTCAATTAAGTTATAAATGTCTTGAGGATTAATTTGCGATTTGACAGGAAAGTTTTCTAAATTTTTATAATATTTTATAATAAAATCAATATAAAAATCTATGTATTTTTCAAATTCATTTAGGTCATTTTCTTTCATTGGAATTCCTAAAATATAATAATAAATTAAAACATATATATTATATTTAAATTTTATTTATGTAAATTTATGAATAATTTATTAGACTTTAAAAAGGAAGAATTAAATACTTACATAATTTTATTGTCTGCACCTTTTTTACTTTCAATATATTATTATTATGGTTATGCTTATAACTTTAATAAATTTTTTAATTTAAATTTAAGTAGTGATTTAAATGATTTTTATTCTCATATTTATCAATTTATATCATTTTTTATATTAGTTTTTATCTTACCATTAATTTATCAACTTTTTATCATAAAAAAGCCACTCAAAGAAATAGGTTTCGGATTAGGTGATAAAAAATTAGGTTTAAAATTACTATTAATAATTCCTATTGCTATACCTATAATATTTTTTGCTGTTAGCGGGGAAGATGTTAGAGCAGAATATCCCTTAGCAAAAGTTTTGCATTCAAGATATGATTTAATTTTTATTTATGAGTTGATGTATGTAATTTTTTACTATGTAGCTTGGGAATTTTATTTTAGAGGGTTTTTATTATTTAATTTAAAAGATAAATTTGGCTCAATTAATGCAATAATTATCCAAACTATTTCTTCCTGTTTAATACATTTAGGCAAGCCAGCAGGGGAGACTATTGGTGCCATTTTTGTAGGGTTACTATTTGGCTATATTGCAATTAGAACTCGTTCCTTTTGGTATGTTTTTATACTTCACATTTTATTAGGTGTTCTAACAGATTTATTTATAATATTTTATTATGGAAAATTATGAAGAAATGTTTAATAACTGGTATTAATGGTTTTATAGGTAGTAATTTAGCAAATAGATTGTTAGAAGAAGGTTTCGACGTACATGGATTAATTAGAAAAACATCAGATCTCAAATTTCTTAAGAATTTAAATATAAAATATCACTATGGAGATATAACAGATTTTGAATCTTTAAAAGAGGCAACTATAGGATGCTATAGAGTATTTCACGTTGCTGCACTTGCATCTGATTGGGGTGAATATGATACATTTTATAAAATTAATGTAGAGGGAACATTAAATGTTGCAAAAGCTTGCGTTGAAAATAATGTAGATAGGCTTGTTTATATCAGCACTGTAGCAATGTACGGATTTGGAAGATTAGATGTTAAAGAAAGCGATGAAAAAGTAATAACAGGTTTCCCTTATAACGATACAAAAAAAATAGCAGAAGAGAAATTAATAGAATTTTCAAAAGAAACAGGTTTAAAATATACAATAATAAAACCTGGTAATGTATTTGGCATAAACGACCATACATTTATAGAGAAATATTTAGATGCAATGCATTCTAATAAAATTGCATTTATTGATAAAGGAAAAAGGAAAACTTGTCCCACTTATATAGAAAATCTAATTGATGCTATAATAATTGCTTCAAATAAAGATGAAGCAATTAATGAAGATTTTATAATTACAGATGGATTAGATATTACTTGGAAAGAATTTACTGATAAATTTGCTGATGAATTAGGATTTAAAAGACCTAAATTGTCTGTACCATATAAATTAGCATATATAATAGGAAGTATTTTAGAATTTATATATAAATTACTTAAAATAAAAAAAGCACCACTTATTACACGTTATAGAGTAAATAATGGTGGATTGGATTATACTTTTTCAATAGAAAAAGCAAAAAAAATATTAGGGTTTCAGCCTAAAGTTGATTTTAATACATCTGTAAAAAGAACTGTAAATTGGTACAAAAATAAATAATATATTAACTAATCCTTTTTAGATATTTAACATTAATTTAACTTTTCAAATCTACTTTTAATTTTAATTTAAATTAAATTTTAAATATGCATACACTTAATAATATATTTCAATATATTTTCAATTTCAATGATACAAATGTAGTTACAAGTTGGATTGTTGTGCTTGGTGCTTTGACTATAATAACACTCGAAAGAATATTTCCATATGATAAAAGACAAAAATTTTTTCGAAAAGGTTTATTTAACGACTTTTTTTGGTATACAATAGTGCAGAATTATATATTAGCACTATTTATAGGTTTTTTAATAAACTATATTGATAATCATACTGGTATTTCTAGATTACAGTTATTATCTAATGTTCCAATTTGGGCAATAGTTTTAGGATCACTATTATTTCACGATTTATATATTTATTGGTTTCATAGATGGATGCATCATAATAAATATTTATGGAGATTACACGAAGCTCATCATTCCACAGAAGATGTTGATTGGTTAAGTGGTTCACGTTCGCATGCTTTTGAAATATTAATTAATCAAACAATAGAATTTGCACCTTTTGTGTTATTAGGTGCTCCTGCTGAAGCAGCAGTAATTAAAGGAGCTTTTTCTGCAATTTGGGGAATGTGGATACATTCTAATGTAGATGTAAAGATGGGTAAACTTCAATGTATAATTAATGGTCCGGAAATGCATAGATGGCACCATTCTAATAACGATGATGAAGCTCACAATAGAAATTTTGCTACAAAATTTGCCTTTTGGGATTTTATTTTCGGAACAGATTATTATCCACAAAATAAAAAACCAAAAGAATATGGTATTTCAAATTATTTCCCTAGTAACTATTTTAAGCAATTTTTATACGCATTTAGAAAGTTTGAAGAATAAATTTATTTTAGTAATCTTATCTTTATAGAACGATTTAAGAATCTACCTTGTGGAGTACCATCGCTAAATTTATCTACGTTGGTTTTTAAAACTATTTTAAACTTATCTCTGGCAATAGAATTAATATACTTTTGAGTATTAGAAGCTCTTTGCCTTGCTAATTCTAAATTATATTCGTTAGTTCCAATTATATCAGTACTTCCTATTATTTCAATTGTAGAGCCACTTGGTAATTTCTCTACTAATTGATTTAAAAGAATTTTATTTTCGTTACTTAATTCATTACTATTGAAATCAAATAATAATATTGCCAGAAAATTATCTAAATTTAATTCGCTATTGATTTCGTTGACTTTGGATAAATCTATGTCTATTTCATCAGATATTTTGTTTGAATTATTTTCTGCAAATAATTTTATTTTTAATATATTATCATCGAATTTTATATCTTTTTTAAATTTTAAATTATAAATACCGCTTTCGTTTAGATTTATAGTCTCATCATTTATATTATTTTTAATTTTTATGTCTTTATTATCTAAATTTTCTGCTTTTATATTATATTCAATATTCCCATATAATCTTTTATAATTTAATAAGTCAACATATTCTTGAAGAAAAGCATTTTTAATAATTAATTCTACTCTTCGATTTTCAATTCTACCTTCTTCTACGTCAGGATTTGATGGATTTTTAGCAAGTAGTAAAACGTTTTCTTCAATTCTATTATTATTAATTCCTAAGTTATTAAGAACTTTTCTAACTTCAGTACTTCTTTTTCTGCTTAATTCTATACCATCACTTTCATCATTGCCAGATGTAGAAGATTGCAAAATTACTTTCGCATTTGAATTATTTTTTAAAATTTCAGATATTCTAACTATTACATACTTGTGCATTTCAATTGGAGAGCCGAAAAATAAATCATAATCATCTTCTTTACTGTATTTGTAAAAAGAAGGAATTTGATAACTATTTTTATCAAAGAATACAGCATTTACTAATGGGATAGTTGCTAATAATTCATTACCTTTTTCTATTTTTAAATCAGAAACATTTTGAATTTTTAAATCAAAAATTGGTATTTTCTTTACTTCAACAATTTCTTCCTCAGCTTTTTCTTCCTCGATAATTTCATATTTGATTTCAGGCTCTTTTGTAGGACTTGGATTTTTAATTGAAAATCTAAATCCTAATCCTAAATTTATACTAAAGATTTTCCATTCAGTATCATTAGTTGTATTTGTAAAATTATAATCAATCGTAATTGATTGAGTAAAATAATTTTCATCACCAATTTTTAGTAGATTTTCAATAGAACCTCTTAATCCTACATTATTAGAATTTATACTTAAAATATATCCACTTGATAAATTTCTATTCTGGCTTTTGTAACCAAATTGATTTATAAATGTTGCATTAGAAGGAGATATAATTTTTTCTGTTTGTTCAAATTTTTTAAAAACTGAAAATGATAATTTCGGACCAATTCCAATTCTTAAAGGTCCATTGATAAAATCTTTTAATAAAGTTAGTTTAAATTCAGGTGCTATTTCAAAATATGATAGCGTAGTATTGAGATTTACTTCTGTATTTACGTTAATTATCTCATTCGTATTCAAATCTCTACTTAAGAAAGAATTAGGAGTATTAAAAATGGCATTTCTATTATAATAACCTAAATTTAATATTATTTGATATTTTTCATTTAAAGCTTTTTCAAGTGATATTTCTGAAAACCAACTCGAACCATTTCCATTTGTAAAATTACCACAATCTATTGCACCTTCAAATGATTGAAAATTAGCAATGTGTTGATTGATTGAATAACCAAATTTAGGATGTATTGCAAACATTTCATTATAATATAAAGTATCATTATTTCCAAAAATTAAAAATGGTAATATAATGAATGAAATTATAAGTAAAGATATTTTCATACTATATTTAAATTATAAAAGTAATATTACGAATTATCAAAAATATATTATAAATTCTATCTTAACAAAGGATTACTTTGTTTTTCATATTTTAAATCTTTTAATTGATTAGATTTTATTCCAATTCTCAAATAAAATCCTGAATTTCCACCTGAAGGAATCCAATTAAAAATAAATTCCCAGCAATGTAAATCTCTACTTAAATTAATAGAAGGCATTGTTAATGTTTGATTAACAAAATCGTAACCACCATTAAATGTCAAATTCCATTTTTCAGTTAGTCTAATAGAGCCATTTACAGATAAATCAATTCTTTCTGAATGTGATTTAGGATCTATAGAAAATTTATTCAAAGAATAATATAAATTAAGTCTTATAGACCAAGGAAAGTAAAACGATGTATATCCAGGAGAACTATCTCCAAAAATATCGTTTTCTTGAGATGTTCCATAATATCTTTTAGAAAATCTTTCACCATATTCAATTTTTTCATTTTTACTTTTACTTGTATCTTTTTCATTAGATTGAGTAGTTTGAAGACCTGATGAATTAAAAGTTGCACCAAAATTTAAAGTTAAATTTGTTAATCGAAATAAACCTTTACCTTTTGAAATTAGAAAATCATTAGTTGTAATATATTGGTAAGAAATATTGCCTGTATTTGGGTTTACTACTTCTTTTACAATTTCATCATAAAATTTAAAGCTTGCAGACCCATTAAAATCTATAAATTTTAGAGCAGGGGAACGAAATTGAACATTTAAATTACTTAAATTTAAACTATCTTTTGCAAAATCATATGATGTGCTTGTATTAATTTTTAATAATTCGATATTAACATCGGGTAGAGTATCTCCCTGTGCTATTTTAATTTCGAAACTATGCAAATCGGAATAATTTAAAGAACTCGAAAAATAT
>Ga0308419_1000286_pt1 | contig 38903 bp, 30 predicted proteins | sample HotsprSampleMS50_FD_203674 | JGI IMG/M metagenome (GOLD analysis project Ga0308419, IMG submission 203674) | Hot spring phototrophic mat microbial communities from Mushroom Spring, Yellowstone National Park, Wyoming, United States - 20090730_MS50 ... | reverse complement strand
GGCGGCGCGATGGCGGGAATGCGCGCGTCCGGCGAGCTATCGTCCGACAGGCGATTGAGCAGATCGCCGATCCACCCCTCACCCTCGACACCGACCACCGGCAGGCCCGTCTCTGACGGCTCCTGCCCCAGGCCGATGCGCATCGCCTCGCTCAGCGCCATATCTCCCTGGCCGCGCTTCTTCTCAAAGAAAGCGATGGCCCGCTCGATCTCATTGCGCTGAAGCTCGACCCATTGACCCCGCACATTCACCAGAGGCACTTTCAATTCGGCCAGCGCCTGAAACTCTTCAAACGACAATGCCTGATCGCCCAGCGCAAGCTGCCACTGGTAGCCGATGATGGCATCGCGGCCAACCAGATTCTGATTGACGCGCGCGCCTTGTTTGGGGCGCAACTCCAGCTTCACGCCCAGACGCGCGGAGCGTTTGTGCCACCACGCCGGCAACATCACGCCAAAGCCGGCTTGTTCGAGCAGCGGCGCCGATTCGCGCAGAAACGCATAGGCCTGATCGACGCTCAACGCCATCCCCACCGGCCGCGCCTCGTTCAGGCTCGATTCGAGCAGCGGAAACAGCCGCGACGCCCGGCCCAGATCCTCCAGCAGGCGCTCCTGGGGATTCTGGAATTTGCGCTTCAGAAAGGTCAGCGTGGACGAGCGCTCGCGCCACACACGCTCGGCCGGCACCAACAGGCTCCGGTCGTCGTTGGCCTGCAAGTGGTAGCTGAGATGCCATATGCCACGCCCCAGATGATCCTCCGGCTCGGACAGACGAAAGCAGGTGCGGAACGGCGCGGTGTTGGCAGCCGGGCGCAGCGGGTCCAGCCATGCCCGCACCTGGCCGGCAAAGGCTTCGATCTCCTTCGGCGTTCCCTTCAACTCAGCGTCGTCGCTGTCTGGGGCGGCCAGCGCCTGCAGCCACTGGTCGAGCAACGCGCCGTCCGTTGTGGCGCCCCGCGCGGTCTTCCGCGCGGTCTTCCGCACAGCCATCCAGCGCGAGGTTGCCAGCGCATGGCGCGCCAGCGCGTCCACGGCATGGTTCAGGAAACTGGACAGGGTGGCCTGCGCCGAAGGCAGCGGCGCGCCGGCGTCCAGGGCGCGGCACAGGGGCGGCATGGCCGCGGCTAATGCGGCCGCCCGCGCTTCGTCATCGCCGATCAACACGATCTGCCACGCGGCGCGATAGGCGCCCTCACGGGTCTTGCTGAGCGTGGGCGCAAAGCTCTGGCGCATCGCCAGTTCCAGCACGAACTTGATCGCCTCGGCCCAGAAGCGCACCGAACTGCCAAAGGCGAGTCTGGGCGGCGGCTCGGCCGGCAAGGCGAGCAAAAAGTCAACCGCCTGGGCCGGGTCGAGCAGCAAAGCCGGCATGGTCCAGGGCAGCAACTGCGCCTCCGGTCCCGGCGCTGGCCGGTCGTCGAGGATCAGTTCAGGCGAGGGCAAGGGCGCAACAGGAGCAAGCGTCGAGGGCAGATACACCGAAATCAGGCCGGGGGGCGCCAGTTCGGACATGTCGCTCAGGCCGAGGGCCACGAGCATCTGCGACAGGTCGGTATCGGGAGCTGCGAAGGGATGCCGGGCGCCCGCGCGCGTTGCGCCGCGCCGGCGCGCTCGTCCAGGCGCAGGGTCAGAATTTTCGCCCCACACCCACAATCCGGCAGGCGCGTGAGCAGACCACAACGCATGAAGTGTTTGCATGGCCGGGAGGATTCTAACAACATTCCCGGAATCTTGAAGATTCCGGGAATGTTTAGACGGCATAGCCGTAGGGACGCGCTGCGGCGCGTCTGCGCAAAGCAACGTTGAGGTGTCCGAGTTCGCCTGTAAGCCGGATTCTGTCGTAGGCCGGCAAGCCGGCCCGAGGCGATCATCTCTCTCGACCTGCGCATTGCTGCCAGGCTCTAGCTGCCTACCTGCGCATCAGCGGGCCGCCTCATCTGCGCGTTTTGGCATTGCTCCCGGTGGGGTTTGCCGAGCCGCCGCATCACTGCGACGCTGGTGCGCTCTTACCGCGCCATTTCACCCTTGCCCTGGAAAGGATGAAGGCAGAAGGATGAAGAGTGAACCGCGCTTTCCGCCTTCATCCCTCATCCTTCATCCTTTCCGGGCGGTGTCTTTCTGTTGCACTTTCCGTCGGCTCACGCCGCCTGGCCGTTAGCCAGCACCGCGCCCTCTGGAGTCCGGACTTTCCTCAGGCGCTATTGCGCCCGCGACCGCCCGGCGAACTCGAACACAACTCCTTATACACCGGTTTGAGGGCAGTGTACAGAGGCGCGCGCAGGATGAAACAGGCTCCGCAGCGTCCACCACCGACAGCCAATCCGAAATCCGAAATCGGAAGCGGTGTGGTAATCTTGCGCCGAATTTAAAGGGAGACGCTGCCATGTCACATCCAATCACTGCGGATCATGAGTTGTACGACGTCACGATCATCGGCGCGGGGCCGGCCGGCCTGTTTGGCGCCTTCTACGCCGGCCTGCGCGAAATGAAAGTCAAAGTCATCGACGCGCTGGACGAGCCGGGCGGCCAGTTGGCCGCGCTGTACCCGGAGAAATACATCTACGATGTGCCCGGCTTCCCGCGCATCATCGCCCGCGATCTGGTCAAACACCTGATCGACCAGGCTATGATCTGGAAGCCTTGTCTGGCGCTCGGAGAGCGCGTCGAGATGCTGACCCGCGAAGCCGATGGCGCGTTCACCCTGACCACCAGCAAGGGCGCGCACCGTTCGCGGTCGGTCGTCATTGCCGGCGGCGTGGGCGCCTTCACGCCCAAAAAACTGCCCAACCCCGAACTGGCGCAGTACGAGGAGAACGGGTTGTACTACTCTGTCAAAGAGAAGGCCATTTTCCGCGGCCGCGACATTCTGATCGTTGGCGGCGGCGATTCAGCCGTGGATTGGGCGCTGAACCTGAAAGACTACGCCAGACATGTGACACTCATTCACCGGCGCGACGGCTTTCGCGCCCACGCCGCCTCGGTCACTGAACTGATGAACTCAGAAGTCGAGGTCAAGCTGTTCTACGAGTTGAAGACCGTGCGCGGCAATGGCCGGGTTCAGGAGGCGGTCATCTTCGACAACCGAACCAAAGCCGAAGAAGTCATGCCTGTGGACGCGGTCATTCTCACCCTGGGGTTCAACGTCGATCTCGGCCCAATCAAAAACTGGGGGCTGGAGATGGTGGGCACGCGCTACATCAAAGTCAACAGCAAGATGGAGACCAACATCCCCGGCGTGTATGCCGCCGGCGATATTTGCGCCGAAGCCGGCGTCGAGCCGCTCAACCTGATTGCGGTCGGCTTTGGACAGGTCTGCTACGCCGTCAACTTCGCCTATCAGTTTCTCAACCCCGGCGCCAAAGCCTTCCCCGGCCACTCCAGCGAAAAGAAGCTGTGAGTGCTGAGTGCCGAGTGCTGAGTGTCGAGTGTCGAGTGTCGAGGGGGCAGTGGTGACTCTGACTACTGTCTACTGACGACTCCCGCTCAGCGCCGTTTGGTCCAGGCATCGTTGGCGTAGCGCGAGGCCAGCAATTCTTCAGCCGCCTGCAACTCGGCCTCAGAGATTGGCTGCATTGTGAAGGCGATGTCCAGCGTATCCGCAAACGCGGCTTCCCACGCCTGGGCGACCTCGCTCCAGGAGACATCGCGGCCGACGATCTCGCTCAGCGTGCCGGCGTGGGCGCGCACATCCTGCGGCGGCGGGGCGCCGATCAGATAGCGGCAAATGCGGGCAATGTCGCCGCGCAGCGGCAGGCTGCCGTGCTGGAGCACGCCATCCACCCGCCGCCACTGGGCGCTGCCTACCAGCTTCTTGCCCCCACCCACCACCTCGTAGTCGCTGGGCGCTTCAAAGCACACCGGCCCTTTGGCCTTGTCTTCTTTGGCCACCCGGTCAGCATTGGCATCGGGCACGCCCAGCCGACGCAACCCCTCCACAATCGCCCCCGCAATGCGCCGGTAGGAGGTCATCACATCCCCTTCGGCAATCGGGTGGCCGATCGGCAGAGAGATGCTGTAGGTGAACTCGTCGGTGTGCAGGATGGCCAGACCGCCGGTCGGCCGGCGCACCACGCCAACGCCATCGGCCTCGCACGCAGCCAGGTCTACGCTGCGGGTGCGCTGCGCCTGGCCCAGGCTGATGCAGGGCGGCTGCCAGCCGTAGAAACGCAGCGTGGCCGGCTGAGCGCCGGCGCCTACGGCGCGCGAAATGGCCTCATCGCGCGCCATGTTGGTCGCGCCATCGCAATGGCCATCCAGAATCAGGCGGAACGGAAAAGACATGCCGGTCAGTATAGCTATTGCCCAAGATGCGCCACATTCGCCGCGCAGATGGCGATGAGGATCGATCCGCTCAACAGCGCAATCACCGGGTTGAGCCACATCCAGATCGTGCGGATCATCGCCTCGGCCGGGTTAGCCGGATCATAGAGCACGGTGACTTTCTGGCCGGCCACCTCGTAGAGCTTGCCGGTCAGATTGCGGTTGTCGAACTCAATCTCCCGGCCGTCCCGCGCGCTGAATCGCACGCGGGCTTGATAGAGCGGGCTGCCGATCGGACGTTTCTCCAGTTCGACGATCTCCGACACGATGCCCGGGGCGGCCTGCGCGCGCCATACGAAGCGAATGACTTGCGCCAGGTTGAGCGCCCCCACAGCAATCGACACCAGCCCGAAGATGCCGGTCAGCAAGATGATGGCTATCTGGAACATCCGGGACAGTAGTTAACCACACCCCCGCCCCCGGCGCAAGCGCAACTCTCTCTCTGCGGTCTGTCATCTGTAATCCGATGTCTGTCGTCTGCCATCTATCGTCTATCGTCTGTCGTCTGTCATCTGTCATCTGTGTTCTCCCTTTGACTCCGCACCCTGAACTATGTTCTAATACGTGTTTCGTATGACGACTTACCGGCCTGAAAATCCTCTCATTGTCCAGAGCGACAAGAGCGTGCTGCTGGAAGTGGATAACCCGCTGTACGCCGAGGCGCGCGATGCCCTGGCCCGCTTCGCCGAGCTGGAAAAAAGCCCGGAGTACGTGCACACCTATCGCATCGGCTCGCTGTCGTTGTGGAACGCCGCAGCGGCCGGCCTGACCGCCGACGCCATCCTGGCCGACCTGGAGCGGTTCTCCAAGTATCCGCTGCCGGACAACGTGCGGGTGGATATTCGGGACGCCATCGGGCGATATGGGCGGATCAAAATCGTTGCCGAAGAGGGGTTCTGGGCCGGCGGGCCAAATGGCGCAGGCCGCATGCTGGTCGTCACCGACGACGCGCGGCTGGCCGAAGAGATCAGCCGGCACAAGCTGTTTGCGCCGCTGATCCAGGCCCGGCTGAACCCCCTCACCTTCCAGATCGACCCCGTGCAGCGCGGGCAGGTCAAGCGCGCGCTGGTGCAGATCGGTTTTCCAGCCGAAGACCTGGCCGGCTATGTTGAAGGCGCTGCGCTGAGCTTCGATCTGCGCGAGTTGGGCGCCCTGACCGGCGCGCCGTTCTCCCTGCGCAACTATCAGGTGGACGCCGCCGAGGTGTACTGGGCCGGCGGGAGCGCCGCCGGCGGCAGCGGCGTGGTGGTGCTGCCCTGCGGGGCCGGCAAAACCCTGGTCGGCATCGCCGCTATGCATCGGGCGCAGTGCGCCACCCTGATTCTGACGCCCAACACCGTCGCCGTGCGGCAATGGATCCGCGAGTTGCTCGACAAAACCACCCTCACCGAAGACCAGATCGGCGAATACACCGGCCTGAAGAAGGAAATCCGCCCCGTCACCGTCACCACCTATCAGGTGCTCACCTACCGCCCCCGGCGAAAACCAGCCACAGGCCAGTCCGATTCGAGCAACGGAATCGACAGCGCCGATCTGCAATCCAAAATCCCAAATCCCAAATCCCAAATCATCGCCGACTATCCCCACATGTCCCTGTTCAACTCGCTGGATTGGGGATTGATCGTGTACGACGAGGCGCACCTGTTGCCGGCGCCGGTGTTCCGCATCACCGCCGAAATCCAGGCCCGCCGCCGGCTTGGGTTGACAGCCACGCTCGTGCGCGAGGACGGACGCGAAGACGAAGTGTTCTCGCTGGTCGGCCCCAAGAAGTACGACGTGCCGTGGAAAGACCTGGAGCGCCAGGGCTGGATCGCCACCGCCGAATGCCACGAGATCCGCGTTCCCCTGGAAGAGGAGGACCGGCTCGAATACGCCGTGACCAATCTGGACAACAAATACCGCTTCGCCGCCACCAACCGCCGCAAACAGCGCATCCTTTCCCTGCTGATGTCCAAGCATCGCGAGGACTCGGTGCTCATCATCGGCCAGTTCCTCGACCAGTTGGAGGAGATCGCCCGGCGGATCGAGGCGCCGCTCATCACCGGCGAGACGCCGGTGCGGCAACGCGAAAAACTGTACGCGCAATTCCGCGACGGCGAGATCAACAAGCTGGTGCTGTCGAAGGTGGGCAACTTCTCCATCGACCTGCCCGACGCCAATGTGCTGATTCAAGTCAGCGGCATGTTCGGCTCGCGCCAGGAAGAGGCGCAACGCCTGGGCCGTGTGCTGCGGCCCAAACAAAACGGCCTGCTGGCCCACTTCTACACCATCGTCACGCGCGACACGCTGGATCAGGAATTTGCCGCCAAACGCCAGTTGTTCCTGACCGAGCAGGGCTATCACTACGATATCTTCTACGAGGACGAGGTGGCAGCGTTCCAGCCGGCTGTCATCGCCGCCAATGCCGCGCCCGTCCGGCGCAGAAATTGAAATGACCGTGACACGCACGCACAGCCCGCCGCAGACACAGCCCAACGGGGCAGGCAACGGCTTTTGGCCGCACGCAACGCCGTTTCGCGCCCCGTTGCCAGCCCTGACCGAAACGCTCGAAGCCGAGTTCAACATCGCCCAAATGCGCGCCCTGGCCCGGCTGTGGAATATCCCGCTCAAAGGGTCATCGCGCAACGGCTTTGTCGAGCAGGTGGCCCATGCATTGGCCGAGCGTGTGGCCCGGATGCGCGCGGACCCCGAGGCGCTGCTGGAGGGATTGCCCGCCGACCAGGCTGAGTTGGCGCGCCGGCTGCTGACCGCGCGCGACCACGAGCTGCCTGTGCCGCGCGCGTTGATCAGCGCCCTGTGGAGCAGACAGAGCGAGGGCGCCCCCGATCGCGCGCTGTCAGAGGTGCTCGACGCCCTGCGCCGGCGCGCGCTGATCTTCCCCACCAATCGCTATGTGGGCTATCGCGACGTGTACTACCAGTGGTTGCCACTGACAGCCAGCGGCGGCAACGTTCCGGTCGTCTCATGGGCCGCTGCCGCTGCAACGACCGCCCATCAGCCGTCCACGCTCATCCACCGTCCATCGCCAATCGTCAATTTCCTTGACGCATTCGACATGTTCCTCGACGCGGTGATGTCCACCGGCGTCGAAGCCCGCGCGCCGCTGCCCCCCCACCCCCAGGCCGGCAACACGCCCTGGCTGAGGCGATGGGAACACGACAAAGACGAAGCCCATCGCCTGCTCAACTCGCGCCCCGGCTGGGCGCCGGACCCACGCAGCGGCATCAGCGTGCCGACGGCCTCATGGCTCTCGCCTGATGCGCGCGCCAGACTGGAAAACCAGACCGGCCTGCCGGCGGCCGAGTGCGAGTTTCTGTTCGCCATCGCGGCCAGCCTGCAACTGATCGAGGCGCCCGACGCCGGCGCGGACACGGCCCGCAGCGATGCCCACCCTTCGGAAACCGGCTGGCATGTCAGAGCGCGCATGTCCGCCGTCGAAGCGTGGTATGCGCTGTCGAACGCGCAGCGATTCCTGCGCGCCTGGACGGCCTGGCAGGAAAGCGTGCCCGACGCCCTTGAGGCGCATCTGGCATTGGGCGCGGGACGCCCCTCCTCAGATGCGTCTGCGCCACAGCCGTTCAAAGTCATGCGGGCCATTGGCGCGCGCGAGCTGGGGCCGCTCGATCTGGGCGCGGAGTGGTGCGCCCTGCGGCGCTATCTATTCCGCGTCTTGCGCGGATTGCCGCGCGCGCAGTGGGTCGACTGGCCGGCCCTGCGCCGCGCCCTGTTCGACTTTCACCGGGACTGCGCCTGGACGTTCATGACGCCCAACCAGTGGTGGTTCGCCAGCCCGGATGGCTTGATACGCTTGCAGCATGGCCGGTATGACGAATGGACGCGCAGCATCGGCGCAGTCCTCGAAGCGGCTTTGTGCGGCCCGGCGCAATGGTTTGGGCTGATAGAAACGGAGGTGGAAGACGGCGCCGATAATCGTCTCGTCGCATTGCGCCTCACAGACATGGTCGACTGGGTCACACAGGCGCAGATCGCGGCAAGCACAGGCGATGCGCTGGCGGCGCAAACGCACAGTCTGTCCGCAGAGAGCGCGTCCGCCTTGCCCGCCTTGCCGGCGACCGCCACGCCGCAGCCCCGAACCACCGCGCCGGTCGTGTGGCTCGACGCTGCCACCTGGCGCTTGCCGCCCGCGCCGGAACGGGCAGACTTCATCGCGTTTGCGCGCAAGATCGGCGAGCCGGCCGAGGCGCCCTTCACCTACCGCCTCACGCCGGCCAGCATCCAGGCCGCCCTGGGCGAGGGCATCACAGCCGGCGAGGTGGCGGCGCAATTCGAGCGGTTCGGCGCGCCGGCGCCACAGGCGGCCCTCGATCAGTATCGCGCCATCGCCGAGCGATATGGCCGCGTGCGGGTCTACGAATCGCTGACTATTCTTCAGTTGTCCGACGACTACGCCCTGCCCGAGTTGCTGGCCAACACGTCGCTGGCGCAGGCCATCGTGCACCAGATGTCGCCGCGCGCCGTCGTCATCCGGTCAGACAGCCTAGACGCGCTCATCCGCGAGTTCGTCGAGCGCGGATACACGCCCACTGTAGTCTGATTGCGGCCAATCGTCCATCAGCAAAACGCTATGCACACGCGCAACACTGAGCAAAGACCTGAGCGCAATGCCGCGCAGGAAACTGGCAAGCCCGGCGACTCTGGCAAGCCCAGCGGCTTGCCCTACATGGTTGCGTCGGCATCGGCCTCCGACTTCCAACGCGACCTGAGCCGCTACTGGCGGCATGTGCGCAGCAAAGGCGAGGTGGGGCTGACGGCGCGCGGCTGGATCTACAAGACGGCTTTCAAGGCGCTGCTTGCAGCGCTCAACGAGCCGCTCGGCGGGCCGGATTCTGAACAGGAATACCCTCGCCTGTTCTTCATGCGGCAGTTGCTGATCGGGCTGCGCGAACTTGCTGAAACACAGGGCGCTATCAGAGCGCAAGCCGGCGGGCAATTCTTCCACATGCCCCTGGCCGCGCGCATCAAGCGCGCGTTCGAGACCTGGCGCGACAGGCCGATGATTACCGACGCCGGCCCTTTGCGGCGCAGCGCCCTGCCCGGCCCGCGTCGGGATGAACTGGCTCTGACGATGAAGGCGCGCGTCGCGCTCTTGCGCGCCCTCGCGCGGGTCGAGAAAAACGCCGCTCTGGAACGGGCGCTGCATGAGCGGGCGCTGCATGAGCGGGCGCTGCATGAGCGGGCGCTGCATGAGCGGGCGCTGCATGAACGGGCGCTGGAGCCTGGTCGCGCATCGCAGCCCGGCGAGCGTTGGCGGTCTACAGCTGCATTGCTGGACGCGGTCGCGCGCCCGGAGCCGGCGGGTTTCCGCGCTATCGGCAGCCATGCGCCAGAGCAAACCGGCCTGCCTGACCGACTGGCTATGCTGTCTGCGCTGGCCGGCCCATTGCACTGGCTGGGGCTGGTCGATTTGGGCTTTGGCGCATCCAGCACAGACGCAAGCCGCGATCAGCGCACGCCGGCGCCTCCATTGCCCACTGCTTACCGGCTGACTGAGACCGGCCTGTGGCTGCTCGAACTGGCCGACCCGCCGCACTATGTCGAGAACGGAGGGCGGGTGCTGGTGCAACCCGATTTTACGATCCTGGCCATGGAGCCGATCAGCGACCGCGTGCTGATGGACCTCGATCAGTTTGCAGACGTGCAGGGCGGCGATCGCGCCACTGCTTATCAGTTGACGCGGGAATCGGTGTATCGGGGGCATCAGGCCGGCTGGGATGTCCGGCGCATTGTGTCGTTTCTGGAAGCGCATCAGGGCGCGCCGCTGCCGCCCAACATCCGGCGAACGCTGGACGAGTGGGAAACCCGGCATCATCGTATCGTGTTCCATCGGCAGGCGCGCGTGGTTCAATTTGCAGACGAGGACGCGCGCGACGCCGTCACCCATGTGTTGGCGCAGGCCCAACTGGCGCCGGTTGCGCTGGGGTCGGCGCACGCGCTGATCCAGCCCGGCGCGACGATGGAGGCGGTTATCCAGGCGCTGAGCGAGGCGGGATGGATCCCGCAGATCAGCGCCGGCGACGCTGCGGATGGCTCGCCCGCGCGCGATGACACAGAGGGCTGTCTGCGTCTGGTTCCGTCTCAGGAAGGACCGGGCAGCTTCGATGTGTTGTTCAAGCAGCCGGCGCCCAGTCTGTTCGCCCTCAGCCAACTGGCGCCGTTCTCAGGCCCCGTTGCGCCGGGCCGGCCATTGCAGATCACGGCTGCCGGTGTTCGCAACGCGTTGGCCGGCGATATGACTCTGGATGAGATTCTGGCCATCCTGGCGCACCTGCACGACGGGCCGCTGCCGGCGCCGGTCGAGCAGAGCATCCGCGACTGGGCGCGCTTCTTTGGCCGCGCCGCCGCAAGCGCGGTGTGCCTGTTTGAGTTCAGCCATCAGGAAGTGTTGAACAACCTGCTCGACGATGAGGCCGTTGGCCACTATCTGAAGGTGATCGAGGGCAGCCTGCAGCCGGTGGCCATTGTGGACGCCGCTCATGCCGACATGGTGCGCGAGATGCTGGCCGAGCGGGGCATCCAGGTCTCAGGCGACGGACTGTCGTGAGGCGTCCGACACCTCAACGAGTCTATGGTTGGGGCTGAGCGGTTGGCTCTGCCGGTGGTGATTGGGCTTGCTGAGCGCCAGCGTCTCCGCCAGCGTCTCCGCCAGCGGCGCCTGGATCGGGGGTGGGCTGCGGCGTGGGATTCGGCGCAGCGGGGGACCGCGTCTGGTAATAGCAGGGGTTGAAATCCGGCCCCACAATGATGCGATAGCGCGGCCCGTCCGCAGTGGGTTGCTCGACAATCGCGTCGTCCTTGATGTTGAACGTGCGCTGAAGGAGCGGCAACGCGCTGCCTTTCTTCGTCGTGGTGAAATCGACGATCTGGGTTCTGGCAACGCGCTCCTCAACAGTCCTGATATCGACAATGCGAAAGCCGAGATCACCCAGCCGGTCGGCGGCCACGATGCCGAAGTTGGGATCGCTCGTGGCGTTCCACACCTCGATCGGGATGCCTTCATTCGGGCGTTGATTCAACGCCACACGCAGCACCTGCTGAATGTAAGGCTGCATCGTCTCGCGGTTGGGGATCAGGACGGAACCGACGGTTGGCAGCGTCGCGCCGCGCAGGCCGCCGCCGTCGATGAACCGGCTGCGAATGATGGCATCCTCGAATCGCGGGGCGAGGGTGGCCAGATACAGCATGTTTTCCAGCGTCAGGTCGGTCTTCACTTCGTGTTGGAACTGCGCGTACAACTCGGGCACTTTGGCGATCATGTCGAGTTGCCTGACCTTGTTGAACATGGCGCGGATCAGGCGCTGCTCGCGCCGGCCGCGGTCGATGTCGCCGCCCGGCACGCCGTAACGGGCGCGCACATAGGCCAGCGCCTCCAGACCGTCCAACGTGTAGATGCCGGGCCGGGGGATGTTGATGGTCTGCAAGGGCACGGCTGTGCCCGGCTCCCACACTTCGCCGGTGAACGTGTCGGTGTAAGGGGCGGTTACGGTCATGGGCGAGGCCGGATCAGCCATGTAGTACGGGTCTTTTGGGAATTGATGAAATAGAGGGCAGGTCGCCACGATCTGCACGCCGCCGAGCGTATTGACCGCCCGCACCACGGCGGAGAAGTTGACCATGGCGTAGTAGTCCACATTGATCCCGAAGTTGTACCGGATCGTCTGCCTGAACAAGTCCGGCCCGCCGCGCGCAAACGCCGTGTTGACCTTGTGCGAGCGCCAGCCTGGGATGTACACCAGCGTGTCGCGCGGAATGGAGAGCAGCGTGACAGCCGGCACGTCAGGATTGATGCTGGCGATGATGATGACATCGGTGTTGGCAAAACCGAGCTTTGGGCGAGTGTCCACGCCGAGCAGGGCAATGTTGATCGTGCCCGGGGGCAACACCACCAGATCGACCGGCGGGGGCACGGCAGTGTCGGAGAAGGTCTCGGTGGCCGAGAGGCCGGTGGTGGCATCCTCGCCAACTGCGGGGACGGGGACGCGCTGTCCTGTGATCGCAACCGGATCGGGCAAGGGTGTCGGCGACTCAGCCGGCGTTTCGGCGGAAGTCGCGGACATAGTCCGAGGCGTCGGCGCAACCGTTGCGATCGGGGTGGGTATGGCTGCAGGCGGGGCCGGCGTTGCCGGTTGGGCATTGGGCGGCACAACAATGTCCACCACGATGGGCGTGTTGGTGGCTGAGCTTGTCGAAGCCGGGGGTGTGATCGGCGCAACGCGAATGCCGGCCGGCGCAGACGACACGGCAGCGGCGCACGCCGTCAGCGCAAACGCCAGGGCAAGCGACAGGGCGCTGGCGGCAAGCCGGCGCGGACAGGCAGCAGGCTGAGAGAGATGATCGCGGTTCAACATCAGGCCCTCCACGGAGCAGGCGGACAGAGTCCGCGTTGCCGGGCGGGCATCATATCACCAACAGCGGCGCCAGCCAGGCTCGCCAGCCTGACAATTCCCTGTCGATCACCTGCTGCTGCGCCTGCGCGAAGCTCACCACACCGCGCATAGCCGCCGGATCGAGACCGCGCGCATCGGGGGAGCGATCTTCCAGAAAGCGCAGCGCAGCGCCGGCGGCCATGTGCGCATCGTTCACGCCGCCATAGGCATCCCTGGGCCGCAACACAGGCGGTCAACACCCTTTCTGCGCGATCGGCCGGCAACACCTCGCGCAGCGCGTCGGTGAGGTAGCGCAGGCGCTTGATGGCGATCCGCAGGCGATGCAGATCTTCGACCGACGGCGCATCGGGCATCACGTCGAACGCCCTCACCCGCGCCAGATGCTCGGCCTGCATGGCGTCGATGGCGTGGCGCAGGCGGGAAGGCTTGCCGGGTTTGGCCGGCCGGTCGTGGCGATCGGTTTGCACAAACGCCAGCATTTCCTGGAACCATTGCGCGTGTTCCGGGCCGGCCAGATATTCGGTGACGCGCGCGCGCAGCGCCTCGCGCTCAGCCTGCCAGGCCGCCATGAGCGCCTCGACGCCGGGCAGCGCCTCCGCGCCGGCCTCGAAGTCTCTGGCATAGTCCTCCAGCGCCGTCACGAGCACATCGTGTTCGCGCAGCGGGCGCAGGCAATCGGCCAGGCGCAGCAGCCCTTTGGTCAGGGGGCGCAGGCTCTTCGGACGGTAATAGTCGCCGAAGGCGCGCAGGGTGCTGCGCATCCGGCGCGTGGTCACGCGCAGGCGGTGAATCAGCCGGGGTGAGGCGGCGCCATCGCGCAGCAACCAATCGTCCTGATCGATGCGGTCGAGTTGATAGCGCAGGATGCGCCGGCCGGCGGCAGCGAGCGTGTCATCGGGCGTGAGGCCGGGGCGCGTCATGCGCCCGCTCACGCGCACAGGCCGGAACAGCGCGCGCCACAGGTCGGACTTCTTTTCGGCCCGGGCGGCGTCTTCGTGGCTGTGCGGGCCTTTCACGCGCAGGCGGATGGGTTTTTCGGCATCCGGCGCCTGATCCAGATCAACCGAGTCGATGCGCGTGGATTGGGTCTGCGAGTAGTCCAATCCGTCGGCAATGCGCACCAGTGCGCTGAGCACAAGCGTCTCATGCTGCTGAGCAGGATTCAACGCCTGGAATAGCGGCTCGGCCTCCGGGCGAACTGCCTTGCGATGGAAAGCGGCAATGCAACCCAGCATCAATCGCTCGGCCTGGGTGAAGCCGGAAAGTTGCGCGGCGACGATGATGTCACGGCCGGCGATGTGATGGCCGGCGGGGTCGGTCGTCAGGCCCACGTTGTGCAAAAGGGCGCCGGCCTCGGCCAGTTCGCGCGCGCGCGGCGAGCGTTGATGGAGCGGGTGCAGCGCGTCGAACAGCGCCGTGGTCAGCCGGGCGACGTGGCCGGCATGCGCCAGATCGACGTGATAACGCTCGCAGAGAGAGGTGATGCTGTCCATAGCCGGGCGCGCGGAGGACTTCCGCGAGGCAATGATACCGCGCCTTGCGGGGGCCGGCGTGCCCGCTCCGTCGCATCGCCCCGCCATCGTATTGCGTCGTCATCGCCCGGCCCGCCACTCGTACACGCCGGCGATGTACACCACCGGCTTCGACAAGCTCAGCCACCAGCCGCTGCGCCACGACCTGCCCCTGCGGGTTGTACAACGTGTGGGAAACGAAGCGCGTGCCGTCTTCGTTGACCACGGCGTTCAACCTGTCATACACATACTCGCTCAGCAGCTTTCTTCATCTCACGGGCTGGTTCTGAACGACCAGGTGTAGCTGAAGGGCGCGCCGTTGTACGCGCCCGATATAGACACCACATAGGCCGTGTTGCGGGCCAGCGCGACGCTGGGCGTGACCTTCACGCCCTTGTGCCCGGCATCCAGGCTGGTGGTTGCGGTATGCGCCACCGCCACGCCATCGGCGGTTCTCAGGCTGGCGCCGGTCAGCGTAGGCGCAGGCCCCCAGTAGCGCCAGAAGATCGTGATGGGGTATTGGGCCGCCGGCACGTCGGTCTGACCAGAGGCCGGGTAACGCACCGGCCAGTTGGGGTAGGACGCATCGGCGGTCGAATTGAAGCGCGACAGCACGTCCAGGCCGGCGGCCGCGCGATTGTTGGCCGCAGTGTAGAAGCCAAAACCGAACACCGGCGTGGTCGGATACAACATCCACAGCCGGTGCCCCACCGATCCCATCCAACCCTCAATGGCGTGATAGGGCTGCCAGTAGGGTTGATAGAACGCGCCGCCCATCCAGGCGTTGCCGTTGCCGGCGCACACCTGCCCCTGCGGCGTGTACCAGGGATTGTTTGGGTCTTCCTGATGGGTCAGCACGTTGTTCTCGGCCATGTACCGGGCGTGCAGCCAGCAATTGTTGTTCAGCGTGGCATCCAGACTGATGGCCGGCGCGCCGGCCAGCGCCCGAAAATAGTTGATGTAGGCGCGAATATCATTTTTGTCCGCCGGGGGGTTGGGCAGTGATGCGGGTGATCTGACAACTGTGGGGAAGAATGCGCGCGGCGACACAGCCGCAACCGTTGCCGGCGCTGGCGACCCATCGGGCGGCACGTCAGGCAAGGCGCTGGATGACGGGTCGCCTGTCGAGTGCGGCGTCTGGGGCACGGGGGCAGGCAGATAGGCCGGCTGGGGCAGTGATTGCGTTGGTGGCTCAGGTTGCTGCGCGCGAACCGGACCAGCGTGACCGGCAGCAGTCACAAGAGCGCAGGCTGCCATCAGGCCAACCAGGTGGCCGCACTTGCATTGCATAATCATTCTCCGGTGAAAATGCGCCCACAAACCCGGTCATGCCACCACTTGCGGCATTTTCATCCGCTGTGGTGAACCGCCGGTTCATGGGCAACTCCTGATATACAGGCTACTCGGTACCCGCAAAGAGAGCATATTGCGAACCCAGAATGCTGTCAAGGACAAAAGTAGGTCAACACTAGGATAAAATTATGTTAAATAGGACATACCAGCTCCGGTGAAAATGCGCCCACAAACCCGGTCATGCCACCACTTGCGGCATTTTCATCCGCTGTGGTGAACCGCCGGTTCATGGGCAACTCCGGTGAAAATGCGCCCACAAGCCCGGTCATGCCACCGCTTGCGGCATTTTCATCCGCTGTGGTGAACCGCCGGTTCATGGGCAACTCCTCCGGTGAAAATGCGCCCACAAGCCCGGTCATGCCACCGCTTGCGGCATTTTCATCCGCTGTGGTGAACCGCCGGTTCATGGGCAACTCCTTTGCTTTTTTATCGCAAAAGGGCAACAATATCACATCACATCGCGCTCACCGGCAAACGGAAACGAATCAGGGCAGCAACAAAGCAAAAAAAGAGGGGGCATTCTTGTGAATGCCCCTCTGGGTGGCGATGGGGGATGGGCACAGGGCGGAAGCCGCATCAGCCGTCGCGGCGCAACGTTTCTACCACAGCGCCATCCGGCCCCAGGATATCGACAATCATCGGCATCTGGCCCAGCGCGTGGGTCGAGCACGACAGACAGGGGTCATAGGCGCGCACAGCGGCTTCCACCCGGTTGAGCAGGCCCTCGCGCACCTTCTGGCCGCTGATGTAGGTCTTGGCCACGCTATCGACGGCCGTGCTCATGGCATAGTTGTTGTGGCCGGTGGAGACGATCAGGTTGACGCGCTCGATCTGGCCATTTTCCTTCACCCAGTAGTGGTGCAGCAGCGTGCCACGCGGCGCTTCGATGACGCCCACCGCTTCTGGATTGAAGTCTTTGCGCGTATTCTGAATCTCGGTGCTAAGGATGTCCGGGTCGTCGAGCAGGACGCGCACTTTCTCGATGGCGAACAGCGCCTCGATCAGGCGCGCGTAGTGATAGTGCAGGGTGTTCTCAACCGGCCTGCCGCCGTTCAGGCTGCGGAAGAGCTTCCATTCCTCGTTCGCCAGCGGCGTGTCAATGCGGTCGGCCACATTCAGCCGGCCCAGCGGGCCGACGCGGTACACCCCCTTCGGCCAGCCCATCTTCTTGTAGAACGGGAACTTGAGATAGGACCAGTCCTCGACATGCTCCTGGATATAGTCGAGATAGCGGGTCGCCGGGAACTGCTCCAACAGGTTGCCCTTCTGGTCGATCAGCCGGCAGTCGCCCTGATACAGTTCCAGGCCGCCCTGCGGGGTGACCAGGCCGAAGTAACCGGTGGGGAAGACGGCGAACTTGTCGATGTCTTCCTTGTTGCGGGCCGCCCAGTCCTTGATGATGGCAATGCCGAGTTGGGTGGTCTCCAGGGCTTCCTGCCAGCCGGCCAGGATCTCGTCACGCTCAGCCGGCTTCAGCGCCTTGTTCACGCCGCCGGGGATGGCAAAGTTCGGATGCACCTTGCGCCCGCCCAGGGTGTGGATGATCTCCTGGCCATACTTGCGCAGCCGCACCGCTTTCACCGCGACTTCGGGGTTGGCCTGGATCAGGCCCACTACGTTGCGGATGGCGGGGTCGGCGTCGAAGCCCAGCAGCAGATCCGGCCCGGCCAGCTCGAAGAAGTGCATGCCGTGGCTCTGGATGATCTGCCCCATGTGCATCAGCTCGCGCAGCAGGCTGGCCGGGCGCGGCGGCTCGGCCCCGACGATCTGGTCGCACGCTTTGGCCGAGGCCAGATGGTGGCTGACCGGACAGATGCCGCAGATGCGCGGCGTGATGCTGGGCATCTCGAAGTACATGCGGCCTTCGCAGAACTTCTCAAAGCCGCGGAATTCGTTGATGTGCAGATACGCCCGCTCGACATCGCCGGCCTCATTCAGATGAATGGTGACCTTGGCGTGCCCCTCAATCCGGGTGACCGGCTCGATCGTGATCTTTTGCGCGCTCATCTCTTCTCCATTCCGTTTCGGATTCGGGATTTGCGTCCGCAATCCAAAACCCGCAATCCAAAATCGCTAGTGCCAATGCAACAGCTCGCCCTTTAGCTCTGGAATGCGCCCCTGCGCCAGCTCGCTCAGCGCGTAGAAAATCACGTCGGCCTCTGGCGGGCAGCCTGGCACATTGACATCCACCTTCACGACCTCGCCGACCGCCTTCACAGTCATGGGCCGGGCCAGCTCTGGATCGGACGGCACTTTGCTGCCCGGCTCGGTGCTCTCGGTTTCGACATAGGCGCGCTGCAACGCGTCTTCCAGCTTGAAGAAGTTGCGCATGGCCACCACGCCGCCAAACACGGCGCAGTCGCCCAGCGCCACGACGATCTTCGCGCGCTTGCGCATGGTGTGGGCCACTTCCTCGTTATAGGTGTTGTTCACCGCGCCGGTCAGAATGCCCACATCCACGCCGCTCTCATCCGGCGTCTTCAGGTCCGTGATCGGCGTCGAGCGCAGATCGACCAGATCGACCAGCTGCAAAATGCGCTCGTCGATGTCGAGCAGCGACATCTCGCAGCCGGCGCACCCGGCCAGCCAGTCATCACACACTTTCGGCTTTGCCATACCCTCTCTCCATTGCCGATTTTGGATTTCAGATTTTGGATTTGCCTGGCAGCCCCAAATCTAAAATCCAAAATCTAAAATCTAAAATCCCTTCTGCCAGTCAGCAGTCAATTCGTAGCCCATCTTCTGAGCCAGCGACTGCAACACCCTGAGGCTGGACCACACATCGTCCGGCGGCGTCAATCCGCGCCGCGCTTCCTGCGCCCTGCCCTCGATGTTGACAAAATGCCCTTCCTGCTCGGCCCAGGTCTCGACTGGGAACACGACATCAGCGGCGGCTGTGAGTTGCGAAGCATAGGCCGCCTGCACAACCACGAACGGCGCGCCCTGCGCTTGCTGCACAAGCTTCTGGCTCGGCTTCTCGTCGCCCAGGGCCAGGAACACGGCCTGCTTGCCCTTTGGCTCGAACGCGCCGGCCAGTTTGTAAGCTGCGGCCGCGCGGCTGTTGGCCTTGCCATACACGCTCACGATCTTCGCGCCCGTGGCACCGGCCAGTTCAGACAGCGCGCCCGACACGCCCTTCAGCGGGCCGGCCACGATCACCACTTTGCCGGCTGCCGCGATCATGCTCGCCGCGCTGGCAATGACATCTGCCACCACGCCGGCCTGTTTGCTGAATTCATCACCCGGCTGACCTTTGATCGCGGCCACGATGCCGGCCACTGCGCTGTGTTCGGCGCCTTTCTTCGGTGTGATGGCGCAATCGGCCAGCGGTTTCATCCGGTTCTCGCCGGCGTCCACGACGATCAATCGTGTTCCTTTCGGCAGCGAACGCTTGACAAAGAAGCCGGCCACCTGATGATCGGCGACCAGGTCGGCGCCGACGGTCAGCACACAGTCGGCGTCCTTCAAATCGGCAAGCGCGCCTGTTGATGCAACCGGCGCGGGGATTGACTCGTCCGTTGTGGCGAGCGATGCGCTGCCCAGCTTGTGGCCAAACAAGTCGCTGAACGCGCAGAGGGCCTCGGCGGTCAGGCGCGGCGAGGCGACTGCCGCGACGCCGGCGCCATTCTTGCCAGCCAGCGGTTGCAGCTTCGCGGCAGCCACGGCGATGGCCTCTTCCCAGGTTGCGGCCTTCAAGGCGCCATCTTTCCTCACCAGCGGCGTCAGAATGCGCTCGCCGGGGTCGTCCAGCGGCCTGAAGCGGCCCACTTCGCACAGCAAACCCTCATTCACCGGCGCATCCCAGTCGCCTTCGATGCGCAACAGGTTATTGTCGCGGGTGACCATGACGATGCCGCAGCCCAGACTACAGCCGGCGCAGGTGGACGCGATCCTCTGAGTGTCCTTCTCGCGGCCACGATAGGCGCTGGCCCGGTCGATCAGGGCGCCGGTCGGGCAGACCTGGATGCACGTGCCGCACGCAATGCACGTGCTTTCGCCCAGCGGCGCGCCGAGGTCGGCCATGACCATCGTGCGCGCGCCGCGTTCCTCGACGCCGAGGGTGAAATTGCCCACCAGTTCGCCGCACGCGCGGATGCACCGCCGGCACAGGATGCAGCGGTTGTTGTCGAGCATGAAGTCTTTGTGCGACGCATCCACCGGATAGGGTTGCCAGTTCGGTTGCAGCGGCCAGTGCGTCATGCCCTCGGCATAGGCCGAGTTCTGCAGCTCGCAATCTCCGCCGCTGACCGGGCAGTACATGCAAAAGTGATTGCGCTCGCTGAAGATAAGCGTCAGCACGAACTTGCGCGCCTCGCGCACCTGGGGCGTGTTGGTCCAGACCACCATCTTGTCGCTGACCGGCAGGGTGCAGGACGGCTGAAGCGTGCGCGCGCCTTCCACCTCCACCAGGCAGAGCCGGCAGCCGCCGTAGGGTGTGAGTTCCTTGTGATCGCACAACTTTGGAATGGTGATGCCGGCCGCTTCTGCGGCGCGCAGCACCGTGGTTCCTTCCGGCGCGCTGATCTCTTGTCCGTCGATTTTGAGATTGACCATGTTGGAGTCCTCTTGTCAGTAGTCAGTCGTCAGTAGCCAGTAGTCGGGAGTCGGGAGTCAGTCAATCTGCGCACTCTGTGCTCTGTTGTCTGCGCTCTGCGCTACGCGCCGCGCACTTTGCCGGACATGGCACATGCGCCGGCCGGGCACACCTTGAGCTTGATGTGCGCCTCCACCTCGGCCCGGAAATATCTGAGCATGTCCCGGATTGGGACTGCTGCCGTCTGGCCCAGGCCGCAGTTCGAGAACTGGTTCAGGCCGTTGGCCAGGGTCTCCAGATCGTTCAGGTCGCTCAGCTTGCCGACGCCCTGCGAAATGCCGTCGAGAATCTGCCAGGCCCGGCCGGTGCCAATCCGGCAGGGGCCGCAGCGCCCGCAGCTCTCGCTCTTGAAGAAATTCATCAGCACTTTGGCCAGATCGACCACGCACGTGTCCTCGTTGCAGATGAGCAGGGCGCCGGAGCCAAGCGACACGCCGGCCTTTGCATATGAGTCAAAATCCATCGGCGTGTCTTGCAAGACAGCCGGGATGATCGAGCCGCTGGAGCCGCCGGTCTGGGCCAGCTTGAAGGCGCGCCCATCGCGCATTCCCTTGGCGTAGATCGAGATGACCTCGCGCAGGGTGATGCCCATCGGCACTTCGATCAGGCCGGTCATGTTGACGTTGCCCAGGATGGTGTAGACCTTCGTGCCGGCGCTGTTGGGCGTGCCGAACTGCTTGAACCAGGCCGCGCCGTTGCGGATGATCGGCGGGAGGTTCGCCAGCGTCTCGACATTGTTCACCAGCGTTGGCTTGCCCCACAAGCCGACCTGGGTCGGATAGGGCGGCCGCGGGCGCGGCTCGCCACGCTTGCCTTCAATCGACTCAATCAGCGCCGTCTCTTCGCCGCAGACATACGCGCCGGCGCCCGAATGAATGTGCAGATCGAAATTGAACCCGCTGCCGAAGATGTCCTGACCCAGGAATCCCATTTCTTTGGCCTGGGCAATGGCTTTCTTCAGGCGTGTCTGGGCCAGCGCGTATTCGCCGCGCACATAGACGAACCCCTCATCAGCGCCCACCGCATAGGCCGCCAGCGCCATGGCCTCGATGATGCTGTGCGGGTCGCCTTCCAGGATCAGGCGATCCTTGAAAGTGCCCGGCTCGCTCTCGTCGGCGTTGCAGATGACGTACTTCTTGGGATTGCGCTCGCGGTCGACCATCTTCAGCTTCGCGCCGGTGGGGAAGCCGGCGCCGCCGCGCCCGCGCAGGCCGGCGCGCGTGATTTCTTCGATCACGTCAACCGGCTTCATCTCGGTCAGCGCCTTGCCCAAAGCCGCGTAACCCTCGTGAGCGATGTAGTCCTCGATGTCATCGGGGTCGATGATGCCGGCGCGCTCCAGAACAATGCGTTGCTCGGCCGGCAGCGTGCCTTTGCGCGCGGACAACCAGGCGATCCGCCCGGTCATTTCGCGCGCCGGCGCCATCAGGCCGGGGGCAACGCGCCCCTTGTACAGATGCTCCTCGACCAGCGTCCTGGCATCGTCGGGCTTGACCGGCCCGTACACCACCGCCTCCGGGTACACCATGACCATCGGCGCCACGTCATGCCGGCCCACATCGGCCGCCAGGGTAACCGCCACTTCATCTTGCAGCCCGAAGGCTTTCACTTCCTCCTGGATGCGGCGATAGACCTCCTGGGCGCCCAGCGCCATGCTGTCGGGATCGTTCGAGACCAAAACGAGAGAGCGTACAGCCTTCACTGTGGCCTCCTTCACTGGTACTTTGCCAGTATCTCCGTCACCTGCGCCGGCGTCACGTTGCCATAGATATCCGCGTCGACGACGACGACCGGCCCCACGGCGCAAATGCCAATGCAACTGGTTGTCTGCAAAGTCCATTTGCCATCCGGGCTGGTCTCGCCGGGGCCAAGTTTGAGCGCCTCCTGTAGCGCCGTCCAAACCTGGCGCCCCCCCACCACATGGCACGGCGCGCTTTCGCAGAACTGGACGACATGCCGGCCGCGCGGCCGGGTGGACAACATCTGGTAAAAACTGGCCACCGAGAACAACTGACTGACCGGCAGGCGCAGTTGCTTGCCGACTTCGACGAACGCTTCCGGCGGCAGATAGCCCAGCGCCTGGTTGACCTCGCTGAGAATAGGGATCAACTCCTCGCGCATGTGGACCGGGTCAGAGGTTGCGCCGCCGCGTCGGGCGACGGCCGCCTGCACTGCCGCGCGCACCTCGTCCTCGCTCAACGCGGGCCGGGGCGGGTGAACCACATTGGGTTCAATCCCTTCGACTTCGGTCGTCTTCACGGACATCGATGACCTCCCGTTGGGTTGTTCAGGTCTGTCAGGCTCTCAGGTTGGTCAGGGTCCCAGGTTGCTCAGGTTCTCAAGTGTGTAACGTTGCCGTCTCGCCGCCAACATGACGAACCTGATAAACCTTACGAACCTCACCGAACCTTACGAACCCGAAAAGCCCTACCGGATGACGATGGCGTTGAAGTTGCACACCTGCTCGCAGATGCCGCAACGGATGCAGGTGTTCGGGTCGATCACGTGCAATTGGCGGCGCTGGCCGGTGATGGCGTTGACCGGGCAGTTGCGCGCGCACACGGTGCAGCCGGTGCAGGCGTCCACAATCTCGTATCGAATCAGACCCTTGCACACCTTGGCCGGGCAGCGCTTCTCGTAGATATGGGCCTCGTACTCGTGGCGGAAGTGCTTGAGCGTGCTCTCGACCGGGTTGGGCGCGCCCTGCCCCAGACCGCACAGGCTGGTCACTTTGATCCACTTGCAGAGCGTTTCGAGCGTTTCGATGTCGCCGTCGCGCCCGTCGCCGGCGCAGATGCGCTGCAGAATCTCCAGCATGCGCCGGGTGCCCACGCGGCAGGGCGTGCACTTGCCGCAGCTCTCATCCTGGATGAACTCCATGAAGAAGCGGGCGATGTCGACCATGCACGTGTCTTCGTCCATGACGACCAGGCCGCCCGACCCCATGATGGTGCCGGCCGCCGCCAGCGATTCATAGTCGATGGGCCGGTCCAGATATTCTTCGGGCAGACAGCCGCCCATCGGCCCGCCGATCTGCACGGCCTTGAGCTTCTTGCCGTCTTTGATGCCCTGCGCCACGTCGTAGATCACCTCGCGCATGTTGATGCCGAGGGGCACCTCAATCAGGCCGGTGTGATTGACGTCGCCGGCCAGGGCGAATGTCTTGGTGCCCTTGCTCTTCTCGGTGCCCATGCTGGCGAACCACCGGGCGCCCTTGAGAATGATCTGCGGCACGTTGGCGTAGGTCTCGACGTTGTTGACATTGCTGGGTTTGGCCCACAGGCCGCTCACCGCCGGGAACGGGGGGCGCGGGCGCGGCTCACCGCGCTTGCCTTCAATCGAGGCCATCAGCGCCGTCTCTTCGCCGCACACAAATGCGCCGGCGCCCACGCGCACTTCGATATCGAATGAAAAGCCGCTGCCCAGGATATTCTCGCCCAGCAGGCCATAGGCGCGCGCCTGTTCGATGGCGATGCGCAGGGTGCGCACGGCGACAGGGTACTCGGCGCGACAATAGACGTAGCCCCGGCTGGCGCCCACGGCGTAGCCGCCGATGATCATGCCCTCCAGGACGGAGTGCGGGTCGCCTTCAAGGACGCGCCGGTTCATAAACGCGCCGGGGTCGCCTTCGTCGGCGTTGCAGATCATGTATTTCGGCGTGGCTTTGGATGCGCGCGCGAACTGCCACTTGCGGCCGGTGGGGAAGCCGGCGCCGCCCCGTCCGCGCAGCCCGGAAGCCAAGACCTCATCGATGACCTGCTCCGGCGTCATGCCGCCAAGCGCCTTCTCCAGCGCCGCGTAACCGTCTTCGGCAATGTAATCGTCGATATTTTCGGGATCGATCTTGCCGCAGTTGCGCAGCACGACGCGCACTTCCTTCGAGGTCGGCGCGCCCAGTTCCTCGTCGGCGCTCACCCTGGGCGGGGCGACGAATTTCCGGGCGACGCGGCCCTTGAGAAAATGCTCCTCGACCAGATACGGCACGTCGCTCACCGACAGGCCGACATAGTGAACGCCTTCCGGGTAGACCATCACTTCCGGGCCGACGGCGCAGCCGCCGATCCGCGATGTTTCCAGCACTTGAACCTCGTCGATGAGGCCCTGGGCTACGAGTTCGTCGTTGAGCGCATCCAGCACATCGTGCGCGCCTTTCGACAGGCACTCAGGATCGACGCAAACCAGAACGTGACTGCGAAAATACTTCATGGCAATTGACGATTTTGGATTTGCGATTTTGAATTTTGGATTGTGATCCAGGCAATGAGGTTAGCCAATCGCAAATCTAAAATCCAAAATCTAAAATCCCTTCAAGCGGTCTGAACCACCCACTCTGAGACGACCTTGCCGCCCATGACATGATCCTTCATGATCCGCCGGGCGCGCTCGACGTTGACCTTCCCATAGGTCACTTTGGGATGGCCGCCGGCCTCGACCATGACAATCGGCTCCAGTTCGCACATGCCGATGCATCCGGTCTGCTTGACAACCACGCCGGCCAGACTGTTGGCTTCGATTTCGTCGAGCACGGCGCGCATCGTGTCGCGGGCGCCGGCGGCAATGCCGCAGGTGCCCATGGCCACGGTGATCTGGATGTCGCCGCTGGTCGTCTTGGCGTTGCGCTTCTGAATGGCTTCCTCACGCAGCTTTCTCAGCTCTTCGAGCGACTTCACTGCTGGCATATCAAAACCTCCATTTGGGATTTTGGATTTTGGATTGTGGATTTTGGACCTGGGACTTTGCATTCCCGATCTGGCGCAGCATCAGCCAATCCAAAATCAGCAATCGAAAATCCAAAATGGCCCATGTCCTTGTCTTAAACAGCCTGTTGCTGGACGCCGGCGACGCCTTGCTGCAGCGACTCGCGTATGAACGCGAGCACCGCCGGCTCAGTCAATGGCGCGTCGCCGAGTTCTTGTTTGATCGGCCCGCTGTCGAACTCGAACCTGGACTCGCCCACGCTGTAGCGCAGAACCCAGCGCACATCCGGCCAGCCCACCACCAGGGTGTACATCGTTCCGGCCAGATCGCCCAACGGCATGCGATCAATATGGCTGCGCTGAAACTCGGCCTCCAGGCATGTTCCGTGCCCGACCGCCGAGAGAATGCGCAAATGGCCGCCGCAACTCTCTGCGGCTGCCTTCAGCAACGGGATGCCCAACCCGACTTTGCGGGTGGTGCGCGAGGTCACGAATGGGTCTGTCACGCGCGCCACCATCTCCTCGTCCATGCCTCGCCCATCATCCTTGACCCACAAACGCAGCCGGTCGCGTCGCAGGTCTTCCTCGACGCCGATCTCAACGCGCCGGGCCTGGGCCGACACGCTGTTCTCAGCAATGTCAAGGATGTGGAGTGCAAGCTCGCGCATGGCCATCCCGATTTTGGGTTTTGAGTTAGACGCCCTCTTCAATCCCAAATCGAAAATCCAAAATCCGCAATTTCATTGCTGGGCTTTCTTGAGGATCTGCGGCAACTTGTTGGGGCGCACCCGGCCATGCAGCTCTTCGTCAATCACGATGACCGGCGCCTGGCTGCATGCGCCGACACAGCGGCACACTTCGAGCGTGGCCATGCCGTCGGCGGTCGTCTCGCCCACATCACATCCGAACACCGACTTGGCTTTCTCGATCAACTGCGGCATGCCGCCCACGTAACACGCAGTGCCCATACAGAACTTCACAGTGTGCTTGCCGCGCGGCATGGTGGTGAAGAACGAGTAGAACGACACCACGCCGTGCACTTGTTGCAGCGGCACTCGCATTTGTTGGGCAACGTAGGCCTGCATGGCCGGCGACACAAATCCGATCTGGGCCTGCAATTCGTTTAGCACGACCATGACCGCGCCGGGCAAGTCCTTGTTCTCGGCAAGAATACGGTCGATCAACGCTTTCTGCTCGGGGACGGCAACCGGATCGTTCTTCGGGTTATCGTGAACTGTTTGTGCCATTCTCTGCTCGCATTCAACTGCCCGCAGTGTCATCAACGATGTTGTCAACGCTGCCTCAGTGTGGTGAAAATTTTCACAAGGATTCTAGCACCGCGCCCGAAAAAGTCATCTGTCAAATGTCACCGCTCCAGGAGGCTATTTGTCAGACCCGAGGCGGAGGTCAAGCAGCGGGCCGGCTTGCAGGCGCGCTTCCGGCTCACTGGCCGGTCATCGCATCCTCGACTCGGATCGATCGCAACCGGAAGGATCTCCCATCCCGGCCCTGCAACGCCAGCCTGATCTCGGCCACGGTCGGCGATTCGAGGCGGAACAGGTTCCTGCCCATATATTCGTCCAGCCGGTGAACATCGCCGCTTTGAATGAGCGCATACTTTTCAAGCTGCGGATAGTTCAGCCGCGCCCGTTCCGGCGTGATATGGCGCGAGATCTCCAGCGCGTCGAAAGGCGCGTCTTCAGGAATCAGTCCCAGATTCTGGATCAGGCTGTAGGCTTTGCGGTCAACATGAGCGGGAATGGCAAGGCCGCCCAGTTGATGAACCCGTTCCACAGCGTCGCTCAGCCCGATATTCGCCGAGGCCAGCAGAAGGCGCGTTTCGCGTCTCACGAAGTCGCCGGTCTCATCCACAACGAACTGATCGCCAAAGTGCTCGGCGTCGTTCTCCAGAGCCGGCATGCGCCGATCCACCTCCTCCTGCCAGGCGCGCGTCTGTTCGAGGGTGTCAAACAGGCACAGCAGATGCACTTCTTCGACGGTTTGCAGTTCCATGCCGGGCAACACCGTCAGCCCCGCGCCGGCGGCCGCCCGCATGACCGCCTCTGCATTGGCGCTGGCATTGTGATCGGTGATGGCGATCAGGTTGATGCCTTGATCGAGCGCCGTCTGCGCGATCAGGGGCGGGATCATTTCGACCTCCGCGCACGGCGATAGGCACGTGTGGACGTGCAACTCGGCGATGTAGGATTTCATCAGAATACAGAATACAGATCACAGACCACAGATCACAGAATACAGATGACAGATCACAGATCACAGACCGTATCCCGTCTGTTATCTGTTGTCTGTTGTCTGTCGTCTGTCGTCTGTCATCTGGACTCCGTTCTCAGCCCCATCTCCCACAGCCTACCCACCACCTCGAACGTGGGCATTTGCGTGGACAACAGAATGACGCCTTCCTCGTCGGCTTTGGCGATCGCCGAGGGATCGGGCATGGCGCCTTCGGTGATGATGACGGCGCTGAGATCGAGCAGGGCAGCCACAGCAACGATATTGGCGTGCGCCTGAAGCGTGACCCAAACTGATTTGCGCTTTGCGCCGGCCATGACACAACTGAGCAGGTCGGAGGCATAGCCGGAAGCCGGCGTGATCCCGCTGAAGTCTGTCTTCCGGGTCAGCGCGGTCAGGTCGAGTTGCTGGATAATGTCCTGTAGCGTCATGCGGCTGTCTCCTTGTTGGTCATTGTGACGCGCCGCCGTTTCTGCCGGCGCGTTCTGCGGACGGATTGGGGTCGCCAAGCTGTTCATCGGGTTTCAGAAAGATGCGCATTTCGAGCCGTGTGCCGCGCCCCACGGTCGAGTCGAGATACATGTCGTCCACGCAGCGCTGGATATTCTTCAATCCCATGCCGGCGCCAAAGCCAAGCTCGCGGACAGAATCTGGCGCGGTCGAGTAGCCGGGTGTCATGGCCAGATCGATGTCTTCGATGCCCGGCCCATCGTCAATGGTCTCCATCACGATCTGGTGCGGCTCGATCTCCACCCGGATCGTCCCGCCGTGGGTGGTGTGGATGATCAGATTCATCTCGGCTTCGTAGATGGCGATGCCGCAGCGGCGGGCGATTTGAGGCGAGGCGCCCAGACGCACCAGCGCCCGTTTGATATGGCTGGAAGCATTGCCGCCATGGGCGAAGTCGCCTTGTTTGATTTTGTAGCGCAAGGTCAGACTGGTGCGGTCAGAGACGATATCCTCGAACAAGTGGCGGGCGCGGTACTTGCGCACCTCTTCTTCCTGGTAGTCGTATTCCAGCGCCCGCAGCACGCCGCGCGTAATGTCGCCTTTGGTGATGATGCCCACCAGCCTGCCGGCCTGATCGACCACCGGCAGACGGCCGACTTTGGTCGCGGCGAAGATCTTGAGCGCCTCGATCACCGGGCTGGAGGCTTCGAGGGTCGTCACCTGCATGGTCATATATTCGCTCACTGCGGCGGCGGTGTTGTTCTCCTGCAGGGCGCGAATCAGATCTGCGATGCTGACGATGCCCACCAGTTCGCCATTCGCCATCACCGGCGCGCCGGACACTTTGGCGTCGCGGAACAGCGCCAGCACGTCGGACATGCGCATATCGGGCGTGACGGTTCGGGCCGGGCTGGTCATCACCTCGCCAATTTTCAGTTCGTAGGCCAGTTCTTCGACGCGGGTGATGAGGCCGGCGGCGCCATCGGTGATGACGCGGTCGGCGCGAATGGGGCCTTCATTGACGCCGGTTTGGGTCATGCCGGGGTTTCCAGACTGCGCAGGCCGGCCTGATGCAGCCGGCCGCACAGCTCGAACATGCCGTGCGCGCTGGTGATCAGCGGAATGCGCTCCTGATTGGCCAGGGCGATCGTGTCGAGCGAGGGGCGCTTGCCGCGCACGAAGACAATCGCAGCCACATCGGCCATTTGCGCGGTGCGCACGACCTGGGCGCTGCACAGGCCAGTGAGCAGCAGCGCGCCGGGGCCGATGTAGGCCAGCACATCGCTCATCAAGTCCGCGCCGCAGCCGCCCTTCACCTGGCGGCTCATGTCGAAACCGCCAGTAAGCACTTCGCCTTCAACCAGTTGAATGATCTGTTCCAGTTCCATCGTGTTGCGCGCCCTCGCCGGCGCGCACAGTATATATCGGGGGCGGTAGAATCATCCTCGAACAACCATGCGCACTTTCGTCTCCCTCGATATCGAAACCACCGGCCTCGACCCTGAACAAGACGCGATCATCGAAATCGGCGTCGTCCGCTTTCGCGGCGATGAGGCGCTGGAGGAATGGAGCAGCGTCATCAATCCCCGCCGGCCCATTCCGCAAAAGATCACCGACCTCACCGGCATCACCCAGGACATGATCGACCGCGAGGGCATCCCGCTGTGGGACGGCCTGCGGCACGCGCAACGCATCGTCGGCAACGCGCCCATCGTCGGCCACAACATCGCGTTCGACCTGGGCTTCCTGCGCAGGCAAAACCACTTCGTCAGCAACCCGTCCATCGACACGTTCGAGCTGGCCGGCATCCTGGTGCCGCACGCGGGGCGCTACTCGCTGGGCGCGCTGGCGGCGGAGCTGGGCATCCGGCTGCCGGCCACTCATCGCGCCCTGGACGACGCGCGCGTGGCGCACCAGTTGTACCTGAAGGCGTTCGAGCGCGCTGTTGATCTGCCCAAAGACGTGCTGGAAGAGATCCTCGGCCACGCCGAGCGCAGCGGCTGGTCGCTGGCCGGCTTCTGGCGCGACGCGCTGGAACAGCAGGCGCGCGGCGTGTTCACCACCACCATCGGCGCGCAACTCAAGCGCGCCAAATCCGGCCAGACCGTGCTGGCGCGCAAAGCGGCGCTGAAAAGCCAGCTGGCCGCCAAACCGCTGGAGCCAAAGGAAGACATCCGCCCGCTGGATGTCGAGCAGGTCGCCGGCGCGCTGGCCGAGGGCGGCGCATTCGCCCGGCACTTTGCCGGCTATGAGATGCGCCCCCAGCAGATCCAGATGCTGAAGCTGGTGACGACGGCCTTCAACGAGAGCGGCCATGCCGTGATCGAGGCCGGCACCGGCACCGGCAAATCGGTCGCCTACCTCATCCCGGCCATGTTGTGGGCCATCCAGAACGGCGAGCGCGTCGTTGTCAGCACCAACACCATCAACCTGCAGGAGCAGCTTTTCGAGAAGGACGTGCCGGCTGTCACACAGGCCCTGGGCATCGACGGGCGCGCGGCAGTCATGAAAGGGCGCGGCCGCTACCTGTGCCCGCTCCGGCTGAATGAGTTGCGCAGGAATGGCCCCAAAACGCTGGACGAGGTCCGCCTGCTCACCAAGATTCTCATCTGGCTGCCGAACACCCTCACCGGCGACGCCGACGAGTTGTTCATGCCGGCCCCCGGCGAGCGCGCCGCCTTCAACGCCCTGTCGGCGCAGAACCCCGCCTGCAACTTCAGCACATGCAGCGCGACCGACTGCTACTTTCATCAGGCCCGCCGGCTGGCCGAGAGCGCGCACGTTGTCATCGTCAACCACGCCTTGCTGCTGGCCGATATCGCCGTCGACAACCGCGCCCTGCCGGAATATCACTACCTGATCGTCGATGAGGCGCACCACCTGGAGGCGGCCGCCACCGACTCGCTGTCCTACAGCATCGACCGCTTCGAGATGGCGCGCCAGTTGGAGGAATTGCACAGACCGGGCAGACAACGCCCGACCGGCCTGCTGGCCGATGTCGCCACGCGCGCCAGACAGTCGTTGCGGGCCGATCAGGCCGGCATGATAGTCCATCTGACCGATGTCACCGAACAGGCTATCGGGCGGGCAGTCGAGCGAGTCGATATCTTCTTCGACGAGTTCGCCACATTCCTCAGCGAGCACGGCAGCGATGATTCGTCGGATTACGCCCAACGCACACGCATCACCCGCGCAGTGCGCAACAGCCCCGGCTGGCCGCGCGTCGAGATCGCCTGCGACAACCTGCGCCGCGAACTCAGCGCGCTCGTCCGAGGGCTGGACAGCATCTTGCGCGCCCTGGACGATACGAACCATGGCGGGATCAGCGAACTGGACATCCTGCTGGCGCGCATCAACGGCGCCATCCGCTTCTTCACCGAAGCAATTGAAAAGATGACCGGCATGATCAGCAAGCCCGACGATCGCACGATCTACTGGTCCGAACTGGAGCCTGATCGGTCGAATGGGGGAACGGGGCGCGGGCGAGTCCACACGCCGCGCCTGACGTTGCGCGCCGCGCCCTTGCACGTCGGCGATTTGATGCGCAAGCACCTGTGGAAAGCCAAAAAGTCAGTGGTGCTGACATCGGCCACCTTGCGCACCGCCACGCCGGCAACCGGCAATCAACCCAGCTTCAAATACGTGCAGGAACGGTTGGACGTCGGCGACGCGACCACGCTGGCGGTTGGTTCGCCGTTCGACTACGCCGCGTCCACGCTGATGTATCTGGTCACCGACATACCCGAGCCGAATCAGGCCGGCTACCAACCGGCGGTCGAGCGCGCGCTGATCGAGCTGTTCCGCGCCTCGCAGGGCCGGGGGCTGGCGCTGTTCACCAGCTATTCGCAACTGCGCGCCACATCGCGCGCCATCAGCCACAGGCTGCTGGAAGACGGCATCGTGGTGTACGAGCAGGGCGATGGCACCTCGCGCCGCGTCATGCTCGAACAATTCCGCGCAGCGGACAAGGCAGTGCTGCTCGGCACGCGCAGCTTCTGGGAAGGGGTGGACATCCAGGGCGACAAACTGAGCGCCGTCGCCATCTGCAAGCTGCCGTTCGACGTGCCCAGCGACCCGATCTTCGCCGCGCGCAGCGAGACCTTCGACGATGCCTTCAACGAGTATTCCGTGCCCGAGACGGTGCTGCGCTTCCGGCAGGGATTTGGCCGGCTGATCCGCTCCAAGACCGACCGCGGCGTGATCCTGGTGCTGGACAAACGGCTGATGAGCAAGGGCTACGGGCAGTCCTTCCTGAACAGCCTGCCCGGCCCCACGATCCGGCGCGGCCCGCTCAACGGTCTGAGCAAAGCCGTCACAGACTGGCTAAACCAAAGTGTTGGATAATTGAGCCGCGCTGATGTGACACGTATCGCTAATCCAAAATCCGAAATCAGGAATCCAAAATCGGCATAGAGGTTGCTCATGCGAACACTCGCAATGATTCTGGCCGGCGGCCGCGGCAGTCGCCTCGGTGTGTTGTCTGACAAACGCGCGAAACCCGCTGTTCCCTTTGCAGGCAAATATCGCATCATCGACTTCCCGCTGTCCAACTGCGTCAACAGCGGCATCACCACCGTGGGTGTTCTGACCCAGTACCGGCCCCGCTCGCTGATGGATCACATCCGCAACGGCGCGCCGTGGGACCTCGACCGGCTAAACGGCGGCGTGTACATCCTCTCGCCTTATCAGGGCCGCAAAGATTCAGACTGGTACGCCAACACAGCCGACGCCATCTACCAGAACCTCGACTTCATTCACAATCACAAGCCTGATTACGTGCTGATCCTGGCCGGCGATCACGTCTACAAGATGGACTACAGCATCCTGATCAACTTCCACCAGGACAAGCAGGCGGATGTCACCGTTGCAACCTTGCAGGTCGACCCCGACGAGGCCAGCCGATTCGGCATTCTGCAAACCAGCAGCGATCTGCGCGTCACCGATTTCGAGGAAAAGCCCAGGCAGCCCAAAGGCACGCTCGCGTCAATGGGCATCTACGTGTTCAGCCGCGACGCCCTGGAGCGCGCCCTGCGCGAAGACGCCGAGGACGGGAGTTCTTCACACGACTTCGGACACAACATCATTCCCAAGATGATCAACAACAATTACCGGGTGTTCGCTTTCCCCTACGGCGGCTACTGGGTAGACGTGGGAACCATTCAGGCGTACTGGGAAGCGCATGTGGACCTGCTGGCTGACAATCCAACGCTGGACCTGCTCGACCGTGAATGGGTCATCCACACCCGCAGCGAAGAACGCCCGCCTGTCAACATTCGCACCGGCGCCACAGTCAACCACAGCCTGATCACCGACGGCTGCGTGATCGAAGGCTCCGTTGAATATTCCGTGCTCTCGCCGGGTGTGCGCGTGCATCGCGGGGCGGTGGTGCGCTATTCTATCGTCATGACCGACGCAGTGATCGAGCCGGAGGCCGTGGTGGACCACAGCATTGTGGACAAGCGCGTGGTGGTCGGGCGCGGCGCCCACATTGGATATGGCACGGATTTCACCGAGAACACTGAGTTCAACATCAGCACCGGCATCAGCGTCGTCGGCAAGAACACGCTTATTCCGCCGAACCTCAAAGTCGGGCGCAACGTCGTCATCGGCAGCGACCTGAACGACGACCATTTCAACGGCGACCCGATCCGAGGCGGCCAGAACGTCGGCGTGCAGACAAATTAACCCCATGGCCCAACACCCCCGCTTGAATCACCTGGCCATCGCCGTGACAGACCTCGACGCGGCCCTGGCGTTTTATCGCGACGCGCTTGGCCTTCACGTCGAGCGGGTCGAGAACGTCGAGCGCGAAGCCGTCACCGTCGCTTTCCTGCCGCTGGGCGATGGCGAAAGCGAGATCGAGATCCTGCAACCGACCCGCGACGACACCGGCGTCGCCAAATGGCTGGCCAAACATGGCCCCGGCATGCATCACCTGTGCATCCAGGTGGCTGATATCGAAGCCACCCTCACCCGCCTGGCCGCTCACGGCGCTGAACTCATCAACCCACAGCCAGTCCAGAAGCCAGACGGCGTCCGTTACGCTTTTATTCATCCCAAAAGCGCGTTCGGCGTGCTGGTGGAGTTGTACGAAATCCCGCCCAATCCATAGTACGCAATACGCAACACCCAACCCGCACCATGAGCACACCCGGCAGCATCGCGTTGATCTTGCTGATCGTTCAGGCGCTGATCTGCGCCCTCGTGCCACTGGCGATCGCCGGTGGGCTGGTTTACGCCATGCATAAACTGCGCAAGGGCGCAGAACGCGCAATGCCCAAAGCGCAAGCCTTCACCGCCCGGCTTGCTGCCGGCACGCGAACGGTCTGCGACAAGATTGCCGATCCCCTGATTCGCGCTCACGCCGCAGCCGGCAACGCCCAGACTGTGGCCGCATCCACACGATCGCGCATCCAGGCGCGCGTCCAAACTGTCATGTCGGACTGGCGCCAACGGCATTGACCCATTCGCGCGACTCAAGGCGCTGTCAATCACCGCCACAGGCGCCGCACCGCCACCGCGATCAACAACAGCCCGGCCAGACATACCATGAAATAGGCTGCCGGCCACCACGCCAGCCAGGGCATCTCCCGCTGCGCAGCCTCGCGCAACAACGCCGCCCTGGCGTCATTCACGAACTGTGGGCGCGGCGACACGGAGCCGACCGCCGCGTTGATGCGACGCTCCAGCCAGTCGATGTCCTCAGCGGTCAGTTTCGCGCGTGTCATGTGATTGCGTCCAACACTTCCCGGAGTTGGGCCAGCGTGCGATGGTACAGCGACTTCACAGCGCCCTCGCTGCGATTCATGATCTGTCCGATCTCCGCGTTCTGCATCTGTTCCACGAACTTCAACACCACCAACTGCTGGCGATCTTCCGGCAGCAGCCGGATTGCCCGTATCAGGCGGTCGCGCTGCCGGTCCACGTCGATCTTCGAGTCGGCATCATCATGATGAGCGCCGTGCAATTCCATCTGGGCGTCGTCCAGCGGCACCGAGGGGCGCCGGCTGTTGTCGCGGTGGAAGTTGGCCACCACATTGTGCGCAATGCGATACAGCCATGCCGAGAACGGCACGCCCCGATCATGGTAGTTGTGAACGTGCTTCAGCGCGCGCATGAACACGCGAGCCGTCAAGTCCTCAGCGTCCTCAGTGTTGCCGACGCGGTAATAGACATAGCGATAGATCGCGCCCACATACCGCTCGTACAGCCGGCCAAACGCCTCGGGGTTTTGCCGGGCCTCGCGCGCCAGTGACACATCGTCTTCGGCCACGGGGGACGCCGGCCCGTTCGCTTCCGACGCTGGCGCGGCCTGCGCGCGCGCATCAGCCGCTGGCGTCTCCGGCGCTGGCTCCTCGAATCCGCGGTCTGCCTGGCTCATTGTCAAAACACGCTCGTCGCGCTTCGGTTGCGCGATTGAATCGGGTGAAACTGTGAATTGCATGACGGGCGCCGAGTACGGGGCGCTGGAGCGCGGGAGTTCGGTTGCCCGGTTGAGTCCTCGCCTGAATGTCCGGCGATTATAATGGCGCGCGCTATGACTGGATCGCCCCAACATGTCCCGCGCGATGCCATCTGCGGGCATGGCGATCGCCCCCCGGCGCGCCGGCCGGCCCTTGTATCCGTCATCATTCCGACCTGGAACGGCGCGCATCATCTGCCAGTCTGCCTCAATGCGCTGCGGCGTCAGACCCTCCCCCCTTACGAGATCATCCTGGTCGACAACGCATCGACAGACGGCACCCGCGCGCTGGTCGCACGCGACTTCCCAGAGGCGCAACTGATCGCGCTGCCCACGAACAAACGTTTCGCCGGTGCCTGCAACGCTGGCATCCGCGCCTCGCGCGGCGAGTTCGTGGCGCTGCTGAACAACGACACAGAGGCCGACCCGCGCTGGCTGGAAAACGTCGTGGCCACATTCGACGCGCACCCCGACGCGGGATTTGTCGCCAGCAAGCTGCGACTGTTCGACCAGCGCGACCGGCTGCATTCCGCCGGCGACTATTACACGCGGCGCGGCGTGCCCGGCAACCGGGGTGTGTGGCAGGTGGATGATGGCCGGTTCGATGCGGAATACGTCTTTGGCGCATGCGGCGCAGCGTCGGTCTACCGGCGCGCCATGCTCGACCAGATCGGCCTGCTTGACGAGAGCTTCGAGTTCTCGTGCGAAGACGTGGATCTGTCATGGCGCGCGCAACTGGCCGGCTACAAGTGCGCCTTCGCCCACCAGGCCATCGTGTACCACAAGGTCAGCGCGACCGGCGGCGGCGTCTTGAACAGCTACTACGACGGGCGCAATTTCATCTGGCTGCTGGTCAAAGATGTGCCGGGCGACATCCTGCGTCCCAACCTGAGGCGTGTGATTGGCGAGCAATTGCGCATCACCCGCGATGCCTTGCGCGCCTGGCGCGGGCAGGCCGCGCGCAACCGGCTGAAAGGGCAAATCGCCGGCCTGCTCGGCATCCCGCGCATGCTGGCCCGGCGACGCGCAGTGCAACGTTCACGCATGGTCAGCCATGCCGACCTGGCCGGCTTGCTCGATGAATAGCGCCGCGCGATTGCGCGATTTATTGTTGACCTATAATCCCTCTCATGCGCAGTGCGAGCCTGCTGACCCGCATTGGCCTGTGTCTGATAGCTGTCCTGGTGGTCACACTGGCACAGCCGGCGGCCTACGCCGCGCGCCCGGGGCCGCAAAGCCGGCCCCACCTGCCCAGGTTCCCGTTCAAAAAGCCGCCGCGCATTCAGAACGCGCGCGTCGCGCTCAGCGACATGCCGAACAGCATCGTCCCCGGCTTCAGCAACTCGTGGCAATGCCCGTGCGACACAGACGGCTGCTGGCCCGGCTGCTTCACGGTGGCATCAGCATCGATCCTGCAATACTGGGCGCAGAAAGGCTACCCCGATCTATGGGACGGCGACGAGAACCGCATGCTGCAACGCCTGCGCGATGTGTTCCCCAACCTGCTGTGCATGAGCAACGGCAACGACAACGGCAAACCCGGCGACACCGGCTATGACGCCTGGGATGTCAGCAGCGGCCTGCGCCAGTTCGTCGCCGAGCGGAACTATGTGTTCACCATCACGCCAATTGCAGCGCCAACCTTCGAGCAGATTGTAGAGGAGATCGACGCCGGCCGGCCGGTGATCGCTGCGTTCAGCGAGTCGCCCTGGGGCAGCCACGCCGGCACGATCATCGGCTATGACACCACCGGCGACCGGCAGATCATGATCGTGCGCCCGCACCTGTGGCAGAAAGCAGACACCGATCTGCAATGGGGCGTGGGCTACCAAGGATTCGCCATCATCACACTCGTGCCCGGCGGTCAGGGGAATCTGGCCGGTGCAACGCCGGCAGCCCCACAAGTTACCTTCGAGGTCATCGTCAACGACGCCGATCCCGGCTTCTCTGCCGAAGGCGCATGGCAGGAGCAACGCGGCTTCGGCCACGGCGGCGAGGCTCGCTCCACCCTGACCACCGACCCGACCAACCTCGGCCCGACCGATGACACCGCCTGGGCGCGCTGGTCGCCGCAACTGCCTTTCGACGGCCTGTGGGAAGTCATGGCCTGGATGCCGGTCGCCGGGCAAAGCAGCGCGGATGAAGACGAGAACGCCACGGCGCACATCGCCACCTACCGCGTCACGCATGCGGAGGGGATGAGCCTGGTGCGCCGCTCCCAACGCAACGCTCTGGAAGGCTGGATGCCCCTCGGCACATTCCCGTTCACGCGGGGCAACGCCGGCAATGTCTATCTGGGCAATCTGACCGGCGACAGCCGGCCCCGCCCCCTGTGGGCCGACGCCGTGCGCTTTGTGTGGCGCGCGCCGCTGATCGTGCAGGCCGAGGAGGATGGCGCGCCGCTCTATCTGATCCAGGATGGACAACGCCGGCGCATTCCAGACGCGGACACCTTCTCCGCATTGCGCCTGAGCCGCAGCCACATTCGCAAGTTGCCCGCACTGCCGCTGGCGCAGTATCCCGAAGGCGAGCCGTTGCCCAGCATCTTTGGCAACTGGCTCGGCCAGTATTTCAACAATACGTCCCTGGCCGCGCCTATGTCGCTGGCGCGGCTCGACCCCTCGCTCAATTTCCGCTGGAACGGCGCTGCGCCCGCAGCCAACATGAGCGCGATGGGCTTCTCGGCGCGCTGGACGCGCGTGCTGGCGCTGTCTGAGGGCGTCTACCCCTTCATCATCGACGCCGTAGGCGGAGTGCGGATGTGGGTGAACGGGCGCCTGGAAATCAACGCCTGGGATTCGCCCAACATTCTGGTGCGCCACCAACGCGAGCTGTCCATGACCGCCGGCCTGCACCGCGTGGAGATCGAGTACGTGAACCGGGATGGATGGGCGCGCCTCACCTTCGCCAATCTGCCGCCAAACGCGCCGATCGTCGATGACGCTCCCGAAGTGCAATGGACGGCTGCCCCCACCATCACCCTGCGCTGGCGCGATGGCGGCGACGCCGATTCGAGCGGCAAGCCGCGCCGCTTCTTTGCCTCCATCTGGAAAGATGGCGCAGCCTGGAGCGCCGGCAGCGGCTGGATCAGCGACACGGAGTGGGTCGCGCCGCTGGCCGGCGATGGCCGCTATCTCTGGCGCGTCAGCGCCAGCGACGGCACAGCAACCAGCGACTGGTCGCCGCCGCGCGTGATTCTGGTGGACTCCACCCCACCCTGGGCGCAGATGGTGTCTGCCGAACAGCGCACTGAGGCGCTGACCGTCGCGCCGCCGGCAGAGACGCCAACGCCCACTCCATCACCGACACCCCTGCCGGCTGATCCCACAGCGACGCCGGCTGCCCCTGATGGAGACGCCGGCGCGCCAGGCCAAGAGACCATCACGCCAACCAGCGATCTTACTGTCGCCACAATCGTATCGGTGGAGGGTCAAATCAGCGCTATCGAAACAACCGTCTTCGCCACAGACACAGTCAGCGTCACAGATCAGCCGGCAGATGCGCCCGAATCCACTCGACAGCAACAAGCGCCAGAGACTGCGGCTGGCGCGACGCCCAGGCCGCTGACCGGGTTGCGCCTGACCTGGTGGGCCACCGACACGCTGAGCGGACTGGCCAGCTTCGACGTGCAAGCGCGCGAGCTGATCCGCGCATCAACGATCTATTCCCCCGTTGTGTCCCAGCGTGAAGTCAGCCGGATCGCCTACGAGCTGGTCTTGTCCGGCTCAGTCGAAATCACGCGGCCCATCGTCATCACCGAACTGGTCGCCTACACGACGACCGTGCCGATCGCGGTCTACACGCCGCTGACCGAGACGCAGTGGATCACCATCGCCGCCGGCATCGTCAACACCGAGACGAT
>Ga0308419_1000283_pt1 | contig 39136 bp, 24 predicted proteins | sample HotsprSampleMS50_FD_203674 | JGI IMG/M metagenome (GOLD analysis project Ga0308419, IMG submission 203674) | Hot spring phototrophic mat microbial communities from Mushroom Spring, Yellowstone National Park, Wyoming, United States - 20090730_MS50 ... | reverse complement strand
TTTGTATCTGATAAAGAATTCTGAAGAGGTGGAGGGTTCGGCTTTCTCAATGGGTGTAATTTACAGCCCGAACTGGTGGCTGGCCATTACTGCCTACTATTTTCGCTACGGCGAGACCGCCTTTTACCTTTTTAAGGGAAATTACTTCAGCCTGGGGCTGAATTTCTATTTTTAAGACGGGACGGGGAATCCTCTGTCATGGGGGAGCGGGTTGCCTTCCCAGGTAATCATAAGAGCTGAAAAGGGATGCTCCAGTAAGTACCGACCGTTGTGTGGTTTTAAATTGTGCCTAAGAAAATCCGTCAGAAGAGCAGTTTTATCTGCCTCATAAATGCCGAAATAATCCCTGAAATGAGCCAGCGCTTCATCCGTCGAAGAAAATGATTCCCGGAAGAGAAGTTCTACTTCCTCCGCCTGGATGGCGGACTCTGGAGTCCTTGCCTTTTCGTGAGCCGGAGTTTCAGTGGTTTTAGCCTTTATGGAATATTGCTGCATTTCCCGGGAAAGTTCCTGAACCACTTTCAGAAGAAGTTCGGCTCCGGGTTTAGGTACATAATCAAAGCCATAAAGTTTTGGATAAAGCTCGGTTAGCTCCTCTGTCCAGGGGGTTCGGCTTCGGGGCCAGAGCAGGTATATTGGGCCACAGCAAACCTGCCTCATTTTAAGCAGACAGTGCCTGATATCAGACATCAGCAAAGATAATGAGGCTATGACTGCATCATAGGGAGGACTGAGTTCGGCGGCCGGGTCCACCTCTTCCCAGAATTTAGTCAAGCAGCGGACAGGCGGGCAGGCTCTGGTTTCAGCCATTTTTCTTAACACTTTGACCATGGCCGCTGATGGTTCGACCGCCGTGACTTCACAGCCAGCTTCAGAGAGAGGAATGGCTAATACCCCTGGACCGGCCCCTATGTCCAGTATCTTTTTTTCGGCAGCCGGCTTGATTCTGGCCAGAAGGAAGTCAATTCGCTCTTTTTGAAAACGTCTGGTGTCTTCGAAGTAGCGCCAGGCAGCCTGTTCAGACTCCCAGGGGGAAATGACCTTTCGCCGCACCCGGGCCTGACATTCTTTCCAGGCCCGCATCTGTTCTTCCCAGAGCTGATGTTTGGGGAGGTGTGTTTCAATCCTACCTGGCTCTGGAATATCTTCTTTCTTTTTCAAGTTATTGATGATCATATGAGTTTATAAAAATATAAGAAGTAAAGGCCAGTTCCCGGAATGACATGAGTACACACCCTTTTAAAGATTAAAGCGGAGAGATAGACCAGCGCTTCTGCCTGCAGCCGGAAAGCCGAACCTTTCCTGGTAATGGGCATTAAAAAGATTATGGACAAAGCCTGATATTTCTGCCTTGAACTTTGGCAGCGGATAAGTGGCTTCTACATCAAAGCGCAGGTAGCCTTTTTGCTCCACCACTTCCAGCTGGTCATTCCAGAGGAGGTTTCGATTATAGATTACCTTCTGCGGACCGACCGCCTGCAAAAAGCCTCCGATCCTCAAGCCGCCGGGCGTTCTCCATCGCCATCCCAGATTTCCCTTTACCACTGGCAGGCCAGGAATTCGGTTGAAATCCCGGTCTTCGGGCCGGACAAAAAGTTCGAGCAAGGGGTCGTCTTCAGTCCGGGAGTTGATGACTGTCAGGTTGGCAAAAAGCGAATGGCTCCGGCTCAGCTGCCGTGCCACCTCCACTTCAGCTCCAGTCACTCTTGCCTTGCCGATGTTATAGGAAATGAAATTAATCAGGTCAAACTGGATGTAATTTTTTATGCTGTAATGGTAAGCGGCAATTTCCACTCTGGTCCGGGCCTCAATTTCATACTTCCAGCCGGCCTGTAACATCAGACCGTCTTCAGCCCTGAAAGGTAGAAAACTGGTGTCCACTCCGGCATCGTCAGCATCATAATGCCAGTAGAATTCAGGCGGGGTCGGGAAGCGAAGGGCTCTGGCCATGCTCAGATAGACGAGGCTGGTCTGGGCTCTGGCTACATCTTCATAAGTGTGAAAGGTGAGCTTCAGGGAAGGCGATAATCCGCTCAAGGAAATATTTGGGATGCCTTCAGCAATTCCCGATGGGCCAGAAACCCCGCGGTAGCTCATAAAACGCACTCCGGGAGTAAGGACCAGCTCCGGCCGGAAAACTGGCATATCAACCTGAACATAGGCATTGGCTAATTTTGAGGCTACATAATAGCCGTTTCTGAAAGGAGCCCGGAAATCATCAGGATAGTTAGTGTCGCCGTCGTCTTTAAGATGAGCGTAATCCAGACCGAAGAGAAGGACAGGCTGGAACTGAGAGGTTTCGGCGGATGTCTTTCCTGACCTGAATACCGGCAGTCGGTACTCAAGGCCGCCACCCAAGGAGCGGTCGTCGTAAAACTTTTTGTGAAAGACCCGGTTAAGGGCAGTTCGGGTGTTGTAAGCTTCGCGGTTGCCGTAGTTTTTCCAGACGTTCAGGCGCACCAGCCCGAGCGAGCCGCCCGGCCCCAGTTGCTGGTCGTAATTGAATCCCAGCAAAAGACGCTCCTTAGACCACCAGGCACCTGGTTCTGGATAAGCCCCCATTCCGCCGTACATATATTCGCCATCAGAAGCTGGATATTTATTGTCAGCAGCCACCTCGTAGTCGGGCGATTGAGGGTCGCGGCTCAGCCGGTTGAAGACCACAAAGCCTTTTTTTACCCGGGAGTAAGAAAGGTCAGTGCTCAGACGGCCATCCCAGGGTAAATCATAGCCGAACCGCAGCTCTAAGTTTTTCAGGTTGAAACTTCCGTTGCGGAGGTAGCCATTGCTGTCCTGAAAAGAAGTGGATAGCGAGTAATCTGCAGCTCCTGGCTTCCAGGAATGGAAGGCACTGAAAGAGGTTGTGCCAAAGCTGGCCACCCCGGACTTGAGGTCAAACGAAGGGTCGGAGCCTGGCCTTTTCGGAATAAGATTGATGATGCCACCAAGGGCGTTGCCGTATCGGGCATCGGCGATGCCCTTAAGCACTTCAATCCGAGCGATGGAACTGAGGGGAACTGTAGTCCAGTCTATGAAGTAGCCGCCGGCCACCCCGGAACTGTTCAGCAGCCGGCCATCCCGCAGTAGAAGCAGGCGGCGAGCCCCAAAACCCCGAATCCTGACCGAATCGTCATCCAGGGCTGTTCCAATGGCCTGGATGCGCTGGACGTCCACCCCTGGCTGGCGCTCCAGGGCTGTGTCAAGGGTGTTAGAGATGGTCAGGGGGAAAAGGTCAGTTTGAACGACGGTCATGTTGGGCTGCTGGTTTTCCCGGACCCGGTCCACCACTTCTACGTAAACTGGCTCAAGCTGGAAAAGCTTCTGAGTTTTCTTTTCTTTTTCCTGACTCTGGTCTTGGTCCGTCTGTTTTTCGCCCGATTTTTCTTTCTGCTGGCTGTCAGAAACCTGGGCCCGGTCCTGAAGGGCAGACTGGCTGAGCTGTTCGAAGGATTCGACTTCGGTTTTTGTTGAGGAGCAAACGAGCGCTGAACCGCAGGCTGTATTCTCCGAGCTGGCATTCTGGGAGGTAAGTTCCGGGGTAGAAGCTACTGCCAGGCTAAATGAAAAGAACAGGATTAATACCACAGTTGAAATTATCAAGAAGCTGGAGTGGTTTTCTGAGCGGGAGCGGAGAATTGGGTGATATGAATGATCCGGACCAGATTTTTTGCTTTGAGGAGAATTCATTATTTCTTTCCCTTTATTTCCCGGTTGGATGGGCCGGGTAGAGTTTTTTCCCTTTTCTGGCTTCATCTTGGCGGTGACCTCCTTTTCTAAGTAAGTTTTAAAGAATGGGATTTTTTTCACCTGCCTCTGTCTCTGACTCTGGCTAGGCCTAATCTATCGCCTCAATAATTTCCTCCAAAGGCCCGGGCCGGTATTGATATGAAACTGGCCGGTGCCAATTTGGTGTTACATTTTTTTTATTCGTAACACTCTTAAATTAGCAGATAATCGTTACTGCTGTCAACAGAAAAAAAGAAAATGCAGTCTGAATTTGCTGATTCCTCTATCTGCCGAATAGTTTTGGTCAGCCGGCTATGTGGATTATATATCACAAAAAGATATAGCGACCGGTAGAAGGTTGACTACAGTTCTCTCAATAAGTCTCCGAGGTGCAGTTAACATAAAAATGTTATAATTTAAACGCTATGGCTGTAAAAAAGAGAGTGCTGGTCGGAATGAGCGGCGGGGTGGACTCCTCGGTGGCGGCGCTTTTGCTGAAGAGGGCCGGCTATGAGGTAATTGGCGTGACCATGAAGGTGACGAAGGTGACGCCGGGTGGCGAAGTTGCGCCGGTTTTTAATAATTCTAATTCTAATTCTAATTTAGCACAGACTGGTCTTTCAGAAGAAGCCGAAAAGCAAGTGCCCGACGATAGAAAGTGGTCGCATTTTCAAAATCTGCCGGAACTTTCGGCGACGGTAAACACTGCGGACCATGAAGCTAAAGTTGAAAGCAGGGCTGGAGCTAAGACCAGGGTTGAGGCTGGGCAAAGGGAACTAAAGTCTAAGGCCTCAAACTTTGGGCAAGACCAAGCAGACAGTGTTTCCCAAATTCCCATAACAGCCAGGCCCGGAGTCCAGAAACTTTCCCACGAGGGACGGAGGCTGGCCTGCTTCGGCGATAATGAGGAAGAAGAGATAAGAGAAGCAGAGGCCGTGGCCAGGCACATCGGCATTCCTTTTTATGTGGTGGACCTCAGCCGGGAATATGAGGAGCGTATTCTGAGTTATTTCAAAAGTGAATACGCCCGTGGCCGCACGCCCAATCCCTGCGTCAGGTGTAATGCGGAAATTAAGTTCGGTTTGCTGCTTGAGGCCTGCCGGAAGCTGGGTGTTGATTACGATTATTTTGCCACGGGCCATTACGCCCGGGCGAGATATGAAGAGGCTGCTGGTCGCTGGTGGCTGCTCAAGGGCCGCGATTTGAGTAAAGACCAGTCGTATTTTTTGTCGCTGCTGAGTCAGGAGCAGCTCAGTCGGGCACTTTTCCCGCTTGGGGAGCTAAGCAAGAGCGAGGTCCGGGAGATAGCTCGGGAAGCAGGACTTCCGGTAAGTGATAAGGAGGAAAGCCAGGATTTTTATGCTGGCGATTACCGCGAGCTGCTCCGACCGGGCAAACCCGGGTACATCAAGGACCTGAGCGGTCGGGTGCTCCGGGAGCACGACGGCATTGAGAATTTTACCATCGGGCAGCGCCGGGGGTTGGGAGTCAGCAGCACAGGGCGGCTTTATGTGGTGAAGATTGAGCCGGAAACTGGCACTGTGTATGTGGGCGAGGAAAAGGATTTGCTGACGAAGCGGTTCAGGGTGGAGGGAGTGAACTGGATTGCCCGGGTGCCGCAGGCGGGTGAAGAGGTGGAGGCGACAGTCAAAGTGCGCTACAAATCGCCGGAGCTGAACTGCCGAATTGTTACCGGAGCGGCGAGGGAGGCGGGAGAGGTTGAGGCGGAATCGGGAGAAGCGGAAGCAAGAGAGATGGAAGCTGATGTTGCCGGCGGCGGTAATAAAAGTAAAACTGATTCAGACCGTAAGGGCCAGCGGGTCAAGTTGACCGGCCAGGCTAATGCGGCCGGTAGAGTTGCTGAGGCAAAAAAAATTCTTGAAGGAACTCCTGAAGGAGCTGAGTCAGCGCGGGTTGAGGCGGCGTCTTTAGCTGAAGCGGTGAGTGAGGTTGAGGTGGTGCTCCTTTCTCCTTACAAAGCCATCACGCCGGGTCAGGTGGCGGTTTTTTATGATGGCGAGGTAGTGCTCGGTGCCGGCTTCATCTCCTAAAAAACGGGGGACACAATACTCAAACCCCAATTTTTTAATAAAATGTGTATTGCGAAAATTGGTGCCATAATAATCCACCCCCAAAAAAGTGCCACCAAAAAGGGTGCCACAATACTCAAACACCAAAAAATATTTTTGGCAATAAGAATTGCCTTACATAATAATTTGATACGATAACACTCAAACACAAAAAGATAAAATTGGCGGAATAATAATCAACCCGAAACAAATAGAAGCAAAAATAAGCGTCAAAGAAATGCCTTCCACAAAAAAGGCGTTCAAAAAAATTTGTGCCACCATACTCAAAACCAGAAAATATTGGCGAAAAATTAAGCTGGATACACCTTATAGAGGCGGCGGCGTACTGAGGCGGCATGGCCGAAAAGGCCCTCGGCTTCTGCCAGGCACACGGCTGCTGGCCCTATCTCCTCAAGCCCCTTCTCTGAAACTTCCAGCACTGTCTGAAACTTCAGAAAATCCTTGACACTCAGGCCGCCCGTGTAACGCGCTGCTCTTCCGGTCGGAAGAATATGGTTGAGCCCGGAAGAGTAATCGCCCAGAGCCTCCGGGCTCAGCTCGCCCACAAAAAGTGAGCCAAAATTTCTCAGCCGGCCAATAAGCCGCGCTGGCTTTTTAACCATTAAAATAAGATGTTCCGGTGCTATTTCATTCGCCAGCTCAACCGCCTTTTTCAGCCCATCAACGATGATAATCAAGCCCTGTTCTTCAAGCGAGCGGGCCGCAATAGTTGCCGTTGGTAGTTCCCTTAATTGTTTAGCCAGCTCTGCTCTGACAGATTCTGCCAGCTTGAAGCTTTCAGTAATAAGCCAGGGGCGAGCCAGAGGGTCATGTTCAGCCTGAGCGATTAAGTCTGCGGCCACGAGCTCAGGATTTGCTTCGGCGTCAGCAATAATCAGAAGTTCGGTCGGCCCGGCGATAAAATCAACCCCGACCACACCGAAAATTTCCTTTTTCGCGGCAGTAACATAAACATTGCCGGGCCCTACAATTTTATCCACCTGTTTTATAGATTGCGTTCCGCAGGCCAGGGCCGCTACAGCCTGAGCTCCACCCATGGAGTAAACCTCTTCAATTTTTAACTTTTCCGCCACATAAAGGATAGCTGGAGACAAGTGTCCGTCTTTTCCCGGAGGTGAGCAAACCACAATTTCTTTTACCCCGGCTACCCGCGCCGGCACCGCCGCCATTATCAGCGAAGAAATGAGAGGATAGCGGCCGCCTGGAACGTAGATACCGATTCTTGTTATGGGAATTAATTTCTGGCTGGCGATAACTCCTGGCTTAATTTCTACTCTCAAACCGTTTAGTTTTTTCAACACCGCCAGCTGTTTTTCTGAAAAACGATAAAGATTATCTACTGCGGTCCGGATAGCTTTTTTTAGCTCCGGGTTTATCTGCCTGGCTGCCTGCTTGAGCTCACTCTCTCTGACTCTCAGGCTGGTTAATTCCACCCGGTCAAAAAGCTTTGTGTACTCTATTACCGCTTCATCGCCTCTCCACATTACCTCGGAAATTATCCGGCGGATTTTTTTGACCACGGCTGAATTAACTGTCCATCCCGGACCTATCTTAAAATCTCTGGCTTTTATTATCCTGACCATCATAAATTCTCCTTTTTAAGTTTGTTTGCACTTTTTCTCCCTTTTTTCCCCTATTCAGAGGGAAAACTGTCCGGAAATTTACTGGCCCACTTCAATTGCCTGTAGGCTAATCTAACCTCAGTAAATTTTATAAGTCCCATCTTTACTTCCTTCGTCTTCACTTACTTCTACTCAAGGTTGTTTTTTTCTGCCTTCTTCTCTGAAGTTCTCTGAAGACATCCTTAAGTTCAATCTGCTCCTTAGCCAGCAGCACCGTTATGAAATAGAGCAAATCAGCCGCTTCCCAGATTATTTCTTCTCTTCCCTGAGCTTCAATCAGCTCGGTGGCTTCTTCTTGAAGTTTTTCTCTGACTCTTCTATCGGTTAAACTGGCGGTGTAAGATTCAGGCCGCGGATTTTTAATTCTTTCGCTGACCACCTGGTAAAGGTCTTCCAGCCGGAATTCTTTCCCACCAAAGCAGGAGTAATTTCCTTTATGACAGGCGCCGCTTCCTTTTTGCCTGACAACAAAAAGCACTGCATCGCCATCGCAGTCTGTCCGCACCCGCAAAAGTTCTTGCAAGTTTCCCGAGGTTTCGCCTTTGCTCCAGAGAGTTTTCCTTGACCGCGAAAAAAAGCAGGTTTTTTCGGTCTGAAAAGTCTTTTGTAAAGATTCAAGTGAAACCCAGGCCAGCATTAAGACCCGCCCCAGCTCATCAACCACTACAGCCGGGAGCAGCCCGGAAGGGTCCTTTTCCCAGTTAAGTGAGGCGGCGAAGGCTTCTTTTAGCTTGAGTCTTCCAGTGTAGAGGGCCATGCCTAACTGGACATCAATGTTCATCTGGCTTAAAGCCGAAATTTCGTCCAGCGCAGAAATGCCGCCCGCTGCGGTTATGGGTAGCCTGGTGGCTGCTCTTAATTTTTCGAAGAAGCTCAGGTTTGTGCCCTGAAGCCGGCCTTCTTTTTCCACACAGGTAACCAGTAACTCCGAGGCGTATTCGCCGGCTTCATCTAACACACTAAAAATGCTCACTCCTGTTTCTTTGCGCCAGCCTTTAATCACCACTTTTCCCTGCCAGCAATCCAGAGCCAGGATGATTCTGTGCCGGCCGAAATTCTGACTCAGTTGAAGCAGAAAATCCTGATTCAGCCGGTTTCCCTTCCAGGCTGCTGAGCCGACAATTATTTTCTCAGCGCCCAGTTCTAAAATTCTTCCCGCTTTGTCAATGTTTCTGATTCCGCCACCAACCCGGCATTCGGCCACCTTACAGATTTTCCCAATTAGCTCTTCGTTTGAACCTGCCTCCAGAGCTTCATCCAGGTCAATCACGGCTAAGGGACCAAACTGGCTGAATTTTTGGGCCAGCTCCAGCGGCCGGTCAACTTCCAGCATTTTTTCCCTGCCCTGCCTGAGCTGGACAGCTTTACCCTGACTGAGGTCAATTGAGGGAATAATCATCGCACCGGAACTCCTTTGCTTTTAAGGTATCGTTTAATTTCGGGAATAGTCATCTGTCCATAATGGAGAGTTGAAGCCAGAAGCACGGCATCGGCCCGGCCGGCCACGATGGCCTGATAAATCTGCTCCAGATTCCCGGCTCCGCCCGAAGCGATGACCGGAATTTTTACCCGAGCGCCTACGGCTTGGAGAAGCTCAAGGTCGTATCCCTGGCCGGTTCCGTCGCGGTCAATGGAGTTGAGCAGGATTTCGCCTGCGCCCAATGCCTCAGCCTGCACGGCCCACTCTACAGCTTCCAGGCCTGAATCCTGCTGGCCGCCCCGAATAAAAGCGTGCCATCCAGAATTCGTTCTGGCGGCATCTATTGAAAGAACTATACACTGAGAGCCAAAAACCCGGGAGGCTTCTTGAATCAGATGCGGGTTTTCTACGGCCGCGGTGCAAAGGGCGACTTTGTCGGCCCCGGCCAGAAGTAGTTCGCGGATGTCCTCAAGGCTTCTGAGTCCGCCGCCAGCCGTGAGAGGAATAAAAATTTTCTCTGAAATTTTCCTCACCACCTCCACCATTGTCTTGCGGCTTTTTACTGAAGCTCCAACGTCGAGAAAAGTAAGCTCATCTGCCCCGTCCTGAAAATATTTCCGAGCCAGTTCTACCGGGTCACCGGCTACGGTCAGGTTTTTAAATTTAACACCCTTAACCACGTAGCCTTCATCAACGTCTAAACAAGGAATAATTCTTACGGTCAGCATTTTGTCCCCCAGTTTTGAAGAAGTTTCAGGCCGGCCGAACCGCTTTTTTCCGGATGGAACTGAAGGCCATAGATTCGGCCGGATTTAATTACCGAAACAAACTGGCTGCCATAATGGGTAAGGCCGAGCACTGAACCGTCGGTTTTATAAACCGCATAGCTGTGGACAAAATAAAAATATTCTGCTGATGGCAAGCCAGAAAAAAGCGGGTCTGGCTGAAGAACTTTAACCTGATTCCAGCCCATATGAGGCACTTTGTTTGCTCTAATTTTCTGGCAGACGCCCTGAAAGAGCGAAAACCCGAGTTCCGCTGGTGTTTCTTCGCTTCTTTGAAAGAGCAGTTGAAACCCAAGGCAGATGCCGAGAAGCGGCCGGTTAGCCTTTATCCAGCCGTCAATTGTCTGGTAGAGATTTCTTTTTCTGAGTTCATCAAGGGCTGCCCCAAAAGAACCAACGCCCGGGATGATTAATTTCTCAACAGTGGCTGCTTCTTTTGGTGAGGTGACCAGACGGGCAGGAAGCTTCAAATAGGTCAGGGCTTTTAAGACCGAGTTTAAATTTCCAGCTCCATAATCAATTACACCAATCATCGGTCAAGCACTCCTTTCAGGCTGGGTAGCATTTCCGATATGGCTTCAGTTTCGCGTGGGTCAAGAGAACAGGCCAGCCGCAGAGCCCGGCCGAGGGCTTTAAAAGCGGCCTCAGCTTTATGATGGTCGCTTCGGCCCTGCGGGATTCTGACCACGATGTTAGCCATAAGTCCAGTGGCCAGAGCCTGGAAAAAGTCCGGTAAAACGTCGGTGTCAAAATCCCCGCAGAACCTTCTCCTGAAACGGACCTGGTATTGAAGAACAGGGCGTCCACTGAGGTCCACAGCGACGATGGCTAAAGCCTCATCCATGGGCATAACAAAAAAGCCAGCTCTGTTTATGCCTCGGGCCTCGCCTAAAGCCAGCTGGAAGGCCTTGCCCAGTACCAGGCCGCAATCTTCAACCAAATGGTGCTGGTCAACCTGAAGGTCTCCGGTGGCCGAGAGGGTCAGGTCGAATTTTCCGTGGAAGGCAAATGATTGGAGAAGATGGGTGAAAAAGCCTATAGGTGTGCTGATCTGGTGCTGACCCGAGCCTTCAACAAGTAGTGAAGCGCTGATGGTCGTTTCGTTGGTTTTTCGGAAGAATTCAGCTTTTCTGGTCATAAAGCACCTCCTTTTCAATTTCCTGGAGCACAGCCAGCAGCCGGTCATTATCCCGGGGCTGGCCGATGGTTACCCGGAATCTGTTTTTAAGTTCCGGAGAATTAAAAATTCGCACCAGAATTCCTCTGTCCAGAAGGCGGTGAAATATTTCCTCGGCGGTAAAACAGGTTGATTCCACCAGCAGAAAGTTGGCTTTGGAAGGAAAGGGCCGAAGGGTTTTGAAAACTTGAAGGAGGTTAAAGAGCCGTTCTCTTTCCTTGATGGTTTGCTGGATTTCGTTTTGTAGATAATCTTTTTCTTCCAAAAGAACTTCGGCTGCTGTTTGCTGGAATAGGCCGACGGAAAAAGGCAAGCGGGCGGCTTGAAGCGCCTGGATGGTATCGGGTTGGCCGAGGGCGTAACCAAGGCGGCCGCCGGCCAGTCTGAAAGCTTTGGAAAAAGTTCGTAGGATTAGTAAATTGTCAAAGCGGGATAACAGGGGAATAGAAGTTTCTCCGGAAAATTCGGCGTAGGCTTCGTCCAGAACGACTAATGATTTAGCTTGATTTAAAATGTTCTCAATTTGCGAGCTGCTTAGAGTCTGACCGGTGGGGTTGTGGGGGGAACCAAGAAAAATGACTCTGGCTTTCTGGCCAGCCGCCACGATGTTTTCAAGGTTGAAGCCGAGGTCCGGGGTGAGCGGGATTTCTATGACTTTAATGTCCATAAGGTCGGCGACTTTTTTGTAAACGGAAAAGCCGGGGGTTAGAGTGGCCAGGGTGTCTCCGCTGTTGCAGCAGGCGTAGGCAATGGTTTGGATAAGTTCGTTGGAGCCGTTGCCGGGGAGTATTCCTTCAGGCTGATGGCCGGTGTAGTTGGCAAGTTTGGAGAGGAGTGAAAAGTTGTGGTCTGGCGGGTAAAAATGCCAGGCGGTGTTTTTAAGCCGGTTGAGGATTTTTTCTTTCAACCAGTCGGGCAGGGGGTAGGCGGATTCGTTCAGGTTTAAGCGGATTAAATTTTGGTCAGGGTTGAAGAAGGAATATTCGGTGTTGTTTTGAAAGTTTTTAAGTTTGGCTTTGATGCTCATCAGATAACCACCTTTCTGAACTCATATTCCAGGATGTCAGTAGCTCCGAGTTTTTTAAGGAGCGGGATGAGCCGGGAAGTTTCTTCTTTTAAGACGGCCACTTTCACGGCGTAGCCCAGGTCCTTGAAGAGCGGAGAGACGGTAGGAGCTCTCATGCAGGGAAGCACCCGGACTATTTCTTCAAGTTTATCGGCCGGCACATTCATCTCCAGCATAACTCTCTGGCGAGCGTTGAGGACTGAGGTGATGAGCATTAAAATTTCCTCTATTTTTTCTTTTTTCCAGGGGTTGGCCAGGGAATCAGGGTTGGCCATCAGTCTGGTGGAGGAGGGGAAAATCTCATCAATTATTTTCAGGCCGTTTTCTTTTAGGGTTTGACCGGTGGCCGTGTTATCAATGATGAGGTCGGCATCTTCAGGGGGGAAGGCTTCGGTGGCGCCGTAGGTGCGGAGGAAAAGATACTGGAAGCCTTCTTTTTCCAGGTATTTTCGGGAAATGTTTTCGTACTCAGAAGCGCCGATGATTTTTCGGGATTTTAACTTTTCTTTGGTTAGGGAGGCGGGAGCGGCGGAGACTATTTTGACGCGGTCAAAGCCGAGGTCTAACAGTTCTTCCACTTTAGCTTCTGTTTCTACCACCCAGTCATAACCGGTGAAGCCGAGGTCGTGGGCGCCGATTTCCAGCAATTTGGGGATGTTCTGGGGTTTCATCAATTTGGCTTCAATTTGCGGGTCAGAGCAGACGGGGAAGTAATAGCGTTCGTTTATTTCCTGTAGGAGATTGGTTTCCTGGAGAAGTTTGGCGACAGAGGGAAAAATTTTGCCTTTGGGGATGAGAATTTTTAATTTGTTTTCATTGTTGTTTTCTCTGTTATTTTCTTTGTTATTTTCTCTGGCCATGTCTAACCTCCTTGGCGGGGTTTAATAAGGTGCAAAAAGAAAGAAACGGGAGACAGTTTAGTTATCATCCCTGAGTTTCTGAGAAAGTGAGTAGAAAATGGCAGAAAACAAAGAAACGGAAGAATCCCTCAGCTTCTCAGAAGGGATGATTTAAGGAGGTTAGGGTCAATGCAGGCAGGTTTTGGTGAGGCAATACTTGAGATAGTACTTAGTAGCTATTCTCATAACGCGAATTTAATAGCAGATTTGTTGTGGTTTGTCAACAAATAAAAAGCGGAACATATTATGGTAAAGTGATGTATACTCATATCTCTTTGCCAGCTTATTAGTATTTATGTAGTTAATATTAAGAGGTGACAGTAACTGCCAACTTATGTGGGAAGACAGGAACACACGTTCCCTTCGGGGTGCTTGATATTTTATTTTATTTTTTTTATAAATTATTGAAGCGAGAATGAGTTTAAGGATGATTGCTTGGCGAAGATAAAAAAATTCTCTTTGTGGAGGTGAGTTACAATGAAAATTGAGTGGGAAAGGCTGAGATTTCCATCGGGAACTATTAGATTAACCACCATAGAAGCTCATGCAGCTGGTGAGCCTCTGCGCATTGTAGTAGATGGGTTATCCGAAATTCCCGGGGCCACAATTCTGGAGAGACGTCGCTTTTTGCGCGATAACCTGGATTATGTGCGGCAGGCTTTAATGTGGGAGCCTCGCGGGCATTACAATATGTACGGCTGCGTGGTCACGCCCCCTGTAAGTTCTGAGGCTGATTTTGGGGTGTTGTTTATGCACAACGAGGGCTATAGCACAATGTGCGGGCATGGGGTAATTGCTCTGGTTACCGTATTGGTAGAGAGTGGTGCAGTCAAGGTAGAGGGGGAGCAGGCTAAGGTAAATCTTGACACGCCGGCTGGATTGGTGAGGGCCACAGCTCACCTGGAAGATGGACATGTGGCAAAGGTTTCCTTCCTCAACGTGCCGTCATTTTTATACGCCCGGGATCTGGCGATAGAGGTGCCGGGATATGGTCGGGTGGTTTGCGACGTGGCCTGGGGTGGAGCATTTTATGCTGTGCTTCCTGCAGCCCGGGTTGGATTGCGAGTTGTGCCGGAGCAGACGGCGGCCCTGGTAGCAGCTGGTGAGGCTATTAAGAGGGCAGTGAATGAGGTTTTGCCCGTTAAACATCCTTTTGAAGAAGACCTCAGTTTTTTGTATGGCACTATACTAACTGATGCCCCAGAAGAAACAAGTCATCACAGTCGGAATATCTGCGTTTTTGCTAAGGCTGAGGTTGATCGTTCCCCGACCGGGACTGGGGTCTCAGCCCGTTTGGCTGTCCATCATGCCAGGGGCGAAATTACGATGGGTGAGTCCATTGTGATTGAAAGTATTCTTGGCCGGCACAGCACCTTCAGCGGCCGGGTGGTGGCGGAAACCAGGGTCGGCCCATTTCCGGCGGTCATACCTGAGGTGAGCGGAAGTGCTTTTATTACCGGACGATGCGAGTTTGTGATTGATCCTCGCGACCCTCTCGGCCGGGGGTTTTTGGTGGAAAAGATCGGGCAGTAAAGGTGAAAATCCTTATGTGTAAAATCAGGTCATGATTGTTGCCTTATCACCAGAAGATTAAGTTAAGATAATGATTAGTTTTCACCAGGTGGGTTAGCCTGTACGGCGTAAAATGGGGATAAAAGCTAATAGTCTCGTCAGCGTTTTTTCTATCGATTTATTGGTAATGCTGGAAGCCATAGAAATATTAAAAAAAGTTCTTTACAGCCCTATCTGAAGCCGGCAAGAAGAGGGAGCGCTTGGCTTTTGAATTGTAAAAGTATCAATAATTATAAAAATCTCAATGTGGTGATAACTATAAGATGTTAATTCTAACCAGAAGGTAACAATAAAGGGATAAACTCAATCTTCAGGCTGTTCCTGATTTGATTTTCAGGGCGTCACTCGATTTTGTTGGCCTGCCTTGAAAAAATTGGCGAATGCGCAGGAAATCACCAGATTTGAGCTTTCTGATTTTTCATCTAAATATTTGAAAAATAGGAAATATAGATTGTGTCCCCATTTTTATAAATCAAAATTGTAAGAGAACTTGAGCAGGAAGACATTATCGGGTTTAGTTTTGAAGAGAGAGGTTATATCGCTTCCAAAATCCAGCAGGCCGCTGTAGCCGTAATCGGTTCGCCCCTGCGACCATACCAGGAATAGCGTGCACCCCGGCTTGTATTCCCACCTTAACACCAGATTTGACCTGAACTGTAAAAAGTTAAAATCAGGATTGCGGAAAGAGTAATCAATCTGGCCATCGCGGTCTTCATCCACCTTATATATACCCGCCCACTCGTTATAATTTATCTGGTCGTCTCCAAACAGGTGATAACGTTCTGTCCATTCTTTAGCTCTTGGCTGGGTTATCATCTTAAAACGACTGTATTTTCCGGCCGAGATGAAAGGCATGCCGTAAAACTGTACTGTCAAGTCGGGGGTCAGGCTGAGATTAAGGCGGACTACCATAGATGCTGTTTTCTGGTTGATTTTGCCTACCAAATATCTTTTCTCCGCTGCGTAATTAACCTTTCCCACATATTGCAGTTCACTTCTGAATATAGAATAAGAGGGCCGAAGAGACAGATTAAAGGAGGGTGTAGGGACATAGGTAATCTGAGGACCAAGGCTCAGGCTGAAGCTGTCGTTTTTGTCGGCCCTTCGCCACTGGCTTTGCAGGGCCAGTCGCAATTTCTTTCTGCCATCAGTTTGCAGGTAACTCCAGTAGTTTGTGGCTGGCGCGACTCTCAGCAGTGGTCCTCCCCGCAGGGCGCTCTGCGATAATGCTGTAAACTGCCTGTTAATTCCAAAGCTCAGGCTCCAGTAGTTTTTAAATTGAGCCCAGGTGTTGACGTTGCCACCGGCGAAAATTCTTTCTCCTCCGAAATTCCAGCCTGACCACTGATTAAAATTCAGGTTTAAGCTGCGGAAGAGGCTAAAAGGTTTGAAAAAACGATAACCAATCCAGAAGTACTGCATAACTACATCGGCATAGCGCAGGAAACCAATGTCATTAAGCTCTAATCCGGGCGAACGCCAGGTAGCCCCAGTTGAGAACATTAATCTGGAACCGCCGATGCGTCCGAAATCAATGGACCCTCCGTGCCCATACAGGTAACGTCTGGTAGGGTCGAAGGTCAGATGGCGGGCGTCAGGCCGGTTGAAGTAGTGGACAGAAGAGAGCTGGGTCCTCTGAATGGCTTCCTCGCTTCCAAAAACTCCACTGCCGACAAGCTTTAAAGAAAAATAATACTGACGATTTGCCCAGCTGTGGTAAAGGTCAAAACCGGAACTGTAGGCTGAGCGGTGTAACACTTCTTCAGCCCTCCCCTCAAGGTCGCGGTTTACGGCCGTAAACATAGTCCCCACCACTGTAGCTCCCTGACGATAATCCTTAGAAAGCCTGAAAGCAAAGTAATTGGTAAGTGGTTCTACTAATTCCCGGCCGTATATTCCCGTTCCAGGGTCAAAAGTGGAAGCCGTTTCTCGGGAAGTAATGGCTTCCATTGCCCCTATTGACCAGCCATTTCTGGTTTTACCTGAAAGCTTGAAAGCTCCGAGAATATTGGTTGATGTTGGAATACTGTAATAACCGCTGGTTGCGGGATAAATCTGGGGTGCTCGACCAATTCTGCGACTGTAAAGCAGATTGTCGTAAGAAAAATCACCATCGCCTCCAGTTATCTTAAAATTAGTAATGTTCTGGTTTTCCACGAAAAATGGCCTTTTTTCCTCAAAGTAAGTTTCATAGGCAGTCAGGTTGATTTCTGAGGGGTCGGCTTCGACCTGGCCAAAGTCCGGGTTTAGAGTGAAATTGAGGGTAAGGTCATGGGTAAGGCCGATTTTTCCATCAAGCCCGCCGAAAAGGCTTTTCTGCCTGCCAGTAAGGAAGGGATTACCGGGTTCAGAAGGGTATGAACGCAGCTTGCCCACAGCGTAAGGCATGAGTTCTATCTGGCGGGGTGGTTTCAATCCGGTCATTCCCCTGAGTTCACCGAACTGACTGGTCCAGCCCGGGGCCTTCCTGGGGATGGGCTGCCAGAGGGAAGTTTCGCCATTGCGGAAAAGCTCCCTCCAGATTTGCAGTCCCCAGATCTGTTCTCCTTTGGTAGTGAAGCGGAGCTGGGAAAAGGGAATTTTTATTTCAGCGGTCCAGCCTTTTTCGTCAACTGCGGCTTTAGCTTCCCAGATAGGGTCCCAGGAAAGGTCGGCCTTGTTGTAGTCGAAGCTGTCGTTGGAGAGAAGTTGGTCGGCTTTAACCCCGGCCGCATTAATGCCGAAGCAAAAACTTGTTCTGAGGTCGTGAAGGCTGTCTATAAAAATCATGACGTAATCGCCGGAAAGATTATCGCGGCGACTGAGTCGGCGTTCTATGGTTTCGGGTTTGGAGTCGTAGCAGCGGACGGCGATGTAGAGATTTTTTTCATCGTAAAGGATTTTGAAGGCGGTTTGTTCGGTGGGAGCCTGGCCTTCGTAGGGATGGAACTGAATGAAATCGGTGTACCAATCTCCGTGCTCCCAGGTCGGGTCGTCAAGACGGCCGTTAATGATAGGAGGGTGGAGGTTGACGCGTAGGGCCAGGGCCACTTTTTTCTGGGGTGAGGGTGAGGGAAGTGGCGAGGTCTGGGTAGTTTTGGGGAATAGGGCTTGAGTTTTAGACTGGGTGGCAAAGGCTTTGGGAGAAATAACGACAATTAGGGTGGCAAAGATAAAAAAAAGGGTGATGAAGGCAGTTAAAGGTTTGATGAAAGTTTTTATGAAGAGATAGAGCAGAGAAAGACTGGATGGCGAGTCGGGAAAGCCGGCCCTCGGCTGGAAACCTGGTGAATGGTGATTTTTTTTGAATGCTGGAGTTGAAACTTGGGCTGCAAAAGATGGCTGATTAATAGTAGTTCGGAATGAATGGACGGTACTACCTGGCTGGTTTGCTTTGAAGAATTCGGTAGGAGATTTTTTGGGGTTAATTGTCTTTTCCGAAAGTTTTTTCATTTATAAAAACTCCTCACTTAATTTTACGAACAGGTTTTTAAGCCGGGGCCGGAGCCTGGCTAAAACCGGCTCAGAACTTGCGCCTGAAAAGAGCAGTCAGGCAGCTAAGCAGCTAAATCCATCAATATAGACGTGAAAATGGGGGTAAAGGTTGCCGTAAAAAGGGAGAGGTAGTTTTGTTTTCTTGTTTACAAGCTTAAAATACTAATATTATTAAAGTTAATTGAGTAAGACCCGGTTGCCTGTTTCCTTCAGATAGGGACAGGATTACCAGTTCCCAAAAGATGCCCCTTAAAGAAAGGGGGCGGGCCGGATGGGGTAGATTTCAACTTTTTCCCAGACCCGGTTCAGGACGTAGGGCTCGTGGTCCAGCCACTCGCGCCGAAGAGTTTCTTCGTCCGGGAAATCGCAGATGATAACTGAACCGATAGCCTCGCCGTGGACGGTCAGGATGGCTGCGGCGTAGAGCCATTTACCTTCTTTGTAGAGTTTTTCCCCGAGCTTCAGATGATCGGGGCGGCAGGTCTGTCGGCGCTGCGGACCATCTGGCGGCGGATAATCAAAAGCTAATACCATAAAAGTCATTTTGATACCTTCCTGGCTAAATGATATGCCAGAACTTGCGTTTTTACAAATTGCGGTTTCTAAAATTTAGCTTGTTCTGGAGGCGGAATGATAGATAAGGGGGCAGGTGACGGCTGGGAAGAGAATGGGGGACACAGAAAATTGGGACACGTTGCGGTCTCGTGTTTTTCAAGGTGTCCAAGGTGTCCCTTGATTTTACTGGTGTGCCCCGAGAAAAGCGGAGAAAGAGTTTGACATCCCACGTTTTATCTTCGTTTTGAATAATCGAAGCTTTTTTAAATTGGGGTGGTCCCGCATATTTTACTGCCTAAAAAACGTTAAAAAATGGAAATATAGAAGGTGTCCCTATTTTTAGGGGCTGGTTAGGGGGAGAAAAAATGGAAATATAGTTTGTGTTCCCATTTTTTTCCATTGCTAGGTAAAATTGGTGAATGAGTATAGTGTCCACCGTTTAAATATAGATTGTTTCCCCTTTTTTTTGTATGATTTGCTATAAGGAAATTTCTAAAAGGAATTTGGGTAATTTGGAGGACAAGTGATGGAAAAAATAGTAAGAATTGCCGACGGAATTTTTTACGTGGGAGTAAATGACCGCGACACCCATCTTTTTGAAAACATCTGGCCTCTACCAAAAGGCGTTTCTTACAATTCTTATCTTGTCGTGGATGAAAAGACAGTGCTGATAGACACAGTCAAAGTGGCTAAAACCAAAGATTACCTTGAAAAAATCAACACCGTGCTTAATGGCCGGCCGCTTAATTACCTGATTGTCAACCACATGGAGCCAGATCATTCCGGCGCCCTGACCCTTATTTCCCATGCTTTCCCGGGATTAAAAATCGTCGGCAACCGAAAAACTTTAGAATTCATAAAATCCATGTATGACCTCAAAGCTGATTTCCTTGAAGTTAACGATGGTGACGAGCTGAATCTGGGGCGTTACCGGTTGAAGTTTTTCCTGACTCCGATGGTTCACTGGCCGGAAACGATGATGACCTACGAAACCACAGAAAAAGTGCTTTTCTCTGGCGATGCTTTTGGCGGTTTTGGTTCTCTGGATGGTGGAATCTTTGATGATGAGGTTGATGTTAATTACTATGAACATGAAATCAGGCGGTATTACTCGAATATTGTTGGGAAGTTCGGACCAATGGTGCAAAAAGCTCTGCAGAAGCTTTCTTCGCTTGAAATAAGGATAGTCTGTTCCACCCACGGTCCGGTCTGGCGCACCAATCCCGGCCGGATAATCTCGGCTTATGACCGCTGGAGCCGTTACGAATATGATGAGGGCGTGGTCATTGCTTACGGCACTATGTATGGAAATACCGAAAAAATGGCTGATTTTGTGGCCCGGGTACTGTCTGAGGAGGGGCTCAAGAATATCAGGGTAATGAACACTTCAACCGTGCACGAATCATTTATAATAAATGAAATCTGGCGGTTTAAGGGGGTAATGCTCGGCACCTGCACCTATAACAATGGCATTTATCCACCGATGGAAAACCTGATCATCAACCTGGCGCATAAAGGATTGCCCAATAGGGTGTTTGGTGTTTTCGGCAGTTACGGCTGGAGCGGTGGTGGGGTGAAAGGCATTGTTGATTACATTCAAAAAAATAAATGGACCCTGATTGACGAACCGATTGAGGTTCAGTTTTCAGCCAAGGCCGCGGATTACGAGAAGTTGAGGCATCTGGCTTTGGCTATGGCCAGAGCCGTCCGCCACTATAGATAATTAGGGACAATATTTCCTAATTTTTATGAAAAAAAAATAAAATCAGGGTAATAGAATAAAAAAGGTAACTTCATCCGCATTTCCTCGTTTTCCCGGCTGAGAATGAAAAATCGGGAGGCCGGAAATCCGGTCCCGGTTTTGTGGCGAAGCAAAAAGTGTTGAAAAACAAATTTTGATGACCTTCAACTAATTTTTAGCTCCTCTTCAGAATAATCGGAAATATAGACCCCATTTTTTGCTTCTATTGATCCCCTTTCCGAAAATCAGGAAATGTGCAGGATTTCACGAGTTTAGGAAAGATCGATGAGTTAAGGTGTCCACTAATTTTGAGTTTCTCTTGGCGAAAATCTGGAAACGAGCAGGACGTAACCAATTTATAAAAATGGGAAATATAGATTGTGTCCCCAGTTTTCAGTTTTAACGTAATTTTAACTGACCTTACCTGTTTTATTAATCTGGCTTTGCTATCCTCAAGTTGAAAAATGAAAAGAAAGAATGAAAGAAGAGATAGACATGATGACGATGCAAACAAAAGAAAGCCACTGGCCCAGAGATATTGAGGTCATAAGTGAACCCGGGGACAGGTCATCCAGAGAGCAGGTCAATCTGGGTGTTTTAAGTAACTGGGTTGAATTATGTTCCAAAGGTAAAAATCAGGAAATAGTTAGCACTGATCTGGTGGAAGGGGCGGACAGCCTTAATATTGCGTCTGCTACGAAAAAGCCATCGCTAATCACCCCGGAGGAAGCACGAGCCCTTTACAACCAGGGGTTTAAGGCTGCTGACCTTCACGTTCATACCTATTTTTCTTATGACGTGGTACCTACCAGACAGGTTGACCCTCTGGTTCTGTATCAAAAGGCCAGAGCTCGGGGAATGAATTTTATTTCGTTTACTGACCACGACACAATGGAAGCCTATGACCGAATAGGCTGGAGCAGAGATGGTCTGGTTCCTGGAGTAGAGGTGAAAATTCTGGACCCGGTTAGAGTAGGCCACACAGTCCATGTCAATGTCTACACGTTGAACAAGAGCCAGTTTGAGGAAGTTGAAAAAATTGCCAGGAAAGCCCAGGATATTGAACTGCTGGTTGAGTATTTAAGGGCTGAAAATTTGCCCTTCACCTTCAATCATCCTTTCTGGCATGAACCGGGTGAGAAACTAAATGCCCGGGCTGTGGTTGAGCTGGCTGAGCTTTTCCCTGTTTTAGAATATAATCTCGGCCGGATAAGGAAGTTAAATCAATTGATGCTGGTGCTGGCTATGGAAAAGAATAAAGGAGTGGTGGCCGGGACTGACTCCCACACAGGGGATATAGGCCGAATTTTTACTTTAGCCAGAGGAGAGAATTTTACCGAGTTTTTTGAATCCGTTAAAAACAGTCATTCCTTTCTGCTAACAGAAGACCTGAGCTATAATCGAATCAATAGCGAAATATTCGAGCGGCTGGAAATGCTCCTGGACCGAAGCAAATGGATTATGCCAAAAGAAGGACTTGTTCTGGAGACGGGCAATTCACTGGTGGATGGAGTGATTGAGAATCTGGCTGGCAGTCAGACTGGATGGCTGAGGCTCTGGAATTTAATCCTGAAAATTGTGGCCCGGTCAGTCACCCGAACTGGGCTACCGGCTGCCATATACCACAGAAAACAGAATAAGCTGGCAGCCAGACTTCAGGAAGAACTGGGGCTGGCCCTATAAAAAATAGGGACAACTATGTGTACCCCACAATCTATATTTCCTAATTTTTATGAAAAATAGAGTAAAAATTTTAGAGGCAATGCCCATTACCTTTTTTGACAGTCTATTTTTAGGGAAGGCGCTGAAAAATATACAAGCAAGAGGGGCAAGACAGAGAAAATTTTGCGGCTGTCATCAGATTTTCTGAAATTCAATTTCTGGAGAGCAGTATCTGCTTGAGAATTCTCGTATTAAAATTTCCAGAACTTCTCAGGGGAAAACAGGAAATAATATAGATTGTGTTCCTAATTTTTCTAATTTTTAATACCGAATCGCAACAAGCCCCGGCAGCATCCTTTGGTGCAGACGGTGCAGGCAAAGCAGTCCGGTACCATAACCGAATCCTTGAGTATTTCGGCTATAGCCGGGCAGGGAGCCTTATGGATACAGGCCTGGCAATCATTACAACTGTCTTTCTTCTTGACCACGCGGAAAACTGCTATCTGCTCAATGATATTGGTGAAAAGACCAACCGGGCAGATGAAATAACAATACGGGCGGTAGGTTAGAAAAGCAAAAGCCAGAGTCAGGAGTAGCGGGAGGAAATGGAATAGATTGTTAAGAAATATTGGCTCAAGACTCCATTTGAACCCTTCAAAGGCGTTGATGTAATCGTAGATAGACTTGGCTCTAACTTGTCCCTGAACGGTGGTCTTGACGATGACTGTCCAGCTAAGAGCAATAAAAGCCAGGAAAGTAAGTAATCGCACCGTCTGGCTGAGCCGGAAAGATGGCTTCCGTCTTCTGATTTTAAGCCTGTCAGCCAGCACGGCTATGAGTTCCTGAATAGCTCCCACGGGGCAGACGTAGCTGCAAAAGAGCTTGGGGCCGATTATGGTCAGAATCAGGATGACGGCCATTGTAGCAAGCATTGGAGCTCTTAACCCATAAAGGATTGGTTTGGTGACAGCGCAGATGGGTGAAGGATGCATGGAAAAACCGGAAAAAAGCTTTAGTCCGAGGTTGGCTGAAACCCCGTAAAGGAATGTAGCAATTATAAGAAAGGGAATTCTGGTCCGATTGTCCATCTTGCCGGCCAGAAGCAGCACCAGTGCAACCAGACCGATAACCAGCATGGTGATAAGTTTGGGAGAAAAGAGGAAGCGGAAGAAATTCTGGGTAGGGGCCGGAGACGTTACTTGTCCTGAAGTTTGACCCTGTCTTTGCCCGAGCCCTTCACCTTGCCCCCGGGGTTGACCCTGTATTTGCCCGGGGCTTTGGCCCTGTCCCTGTAGTTGATCCTGTCTTTGATTCTGTATTTGTCCCCACCTTTGCCCCTGGTTTTGTGCCTGATTAAGACCCTGTCCATAACCCTGCTCTTCGTCCATACTACGTCCGGCCTGAACTTCTTTTTCCTGGTCCAGGTGCTGCTGTCTGAGGTCACTTTCTGCTTGCTCAGAAGGGGAGGGGTTGGGTTGCTGGTCCTGAACCAGAGCAGGAAGCGGCAGGCTTAAAGTAATCAGGATGATGAAAATCAAACCAGTTAAAACCACTCTTTTCCGGTCCATTATAACCTCATCATATAAAAAATTAGGTTTACTATTGTGCCCTATTTTATGGAAAAAGTTAAGATTTATGAAACGTGTACTCCTGTCTTAGTGCCGATTATATGCTGAGTTTCTGATAATCTTCTTCTGGTTCAAATTGATTTATCCATCAAGCGATTCGAGGCAATTGAAAAGTAAGAAAATTGGAAGCTTAAAATTATGATTCAGGGTGCCCGTTGCGGCCCGGGGGTCTTCACTGTTTATTGGATGGGCCTAACCTTCTCCGGCTCCAATCGCGGGACTGTCCCCCAGCCGCTTCCAAGTACTCTCCTTAAACTGGATACCATGTCTTAACCTGAAAGAAAACTCAATTTGACAAGCACTCAGCCAGCAATTTATCATTCCAGCCGAAACCCTGTAAAACCCGGGAGGTTAATTGATGCTGATAAATTTTTTTTCACCAGAGGAACGGAGAAGAAAATTTTCTTCAACCTGTAACCAAAAAGAGACAAGACTGCATCCCAACGTGCCTTCGGCAGCCAATCAGTCGAACCGTATGCTTATAATGTTAATATTGTTAATTCTGGTTCTGCTGATTTGGGGGATGGCTTGGAGCCAGTCGCAAATCTCAAGAGCTGACCTGGCTGTTCGCCTGGTTGAGACCGAGGCTTGCTGGGAGGCACATCGCGAGTCGACTGAGGCTCGGCTGCGTGCTGCGCAGCTACTCTCAGATGGAGTAACCGCCTTCTTTTCGGGAAAGTTAGAAGCTCTTGTGCGCAACCTGACACTGGCCTGTGCTTCTCTACGCTCGGAGGCGCCTTCGGCTCCCGAGATGCTCTATGCAGGGACCTTAGGGGTGCATCTGCCGCATGTGGTGGACAAAGATGAGCTGGAAAAGGGCCAGACCTCGCTTGGCTTCAAGCTTTTTTCGTATTATGAAGCCGAGAAGCCAGACCGACCGCAACAGCTGCAGCTGCACTGGCAGGTGAGGCTTTCCGGTGGGAAGCGCCCTGCTGGCAGGGGAACGTTAAGGGCGCCTGAGCCTGGAGCGGCAGCGACTCTGCTGACTACTCGGGTGCCTGAAGGCGACTACGAAGTACTATTTGAACTTCGCCGGGACAGGCAATCTCTGCGCCGGTGGAGACAGACCTTCAGTGTAATAGCCAACCTCAAGGCGCGACTCGAGGCTCTGGAGTGGGCTTTGAGGTCAAATGAAACGGCCGAGCCGACCGAAAAGATGACCGTGCTGAATGCCTGGGAAGTACTGGACAAAGCCAGTAAAGGCCAGAGCCCTGAAACCTTTTATCCGTTGCTTCGTCTGCTGCAACTGGCGGAACGGATTACCGCTGGCTGGGAAAAGGGGAAATCTGGCTGGCAAGCTGCCCCGGGCGATTACTGGCTGGCAACTCTGTACCGCGAGCGCAAAGTTGCCTTCCGGCTGTTTATCCCGGAGCAGTTCAAGCCGAACCAACAGATTCCGCTGGTGCTGGCGCTTCATGGTGCAGGCGGGAACGAGCACCTCTTTTTCGAGGGTTATGGTCTGGGCATAGTGCTTAAAGAAGCAGAGAAACGCGGCTGGGCGGTGATTGCCCCGCGGGCCGAGATGGGGCTGGTGCATATTGGAGGTGCACTTGAAGCGGCTCAGCGTCTGCTCTCAATTGACCCCGGGCGCATTTACCTGATGGGTCATTCTATGGGCGGAGCACACAGCTTCTCTGCTATTGCTCAGTTTCCCGAACTATTTCGAGCTGTGGCCATCTTCGCAGGCGTGGGACAACCCACCCAGGTTCCCCCAGATTTGCCAATTATGATGGCTATCGGAGAGCAGGAACTTAGCAGGCTGAAAACCAGTATCGAAAATGCCTACCGACGCCTGCAGGAGTTGAATTTGAAGACTCTGAAATACAAAAAATATGAGGCATGTGACCACCTGATGATTGTGCGTGAGGCCCTGCCCGACGCCTTTGCTTTTTTTGATCGCGCACCTGCGCGGGAAGCAACATCTTTAAAGCAATAGAGCTCCAGTAAAAGGCAAGACATTAGCGATTTTTTTTTGGAAATTGGGAAGCGTGCTGGGTGTGCGCCGTTTTTGTTGCCTGAGAATCTAAGGGAAAAACAGGATATATAGTTTGTGTCCCCATTTTCCCCATTTTTGTGAACCTTTTGGGTTAATATTTCGTTTATATGGGAGACAAATGAAAATTATTCTGGAGAAGTGGAAGATGAAGAATTTCTTGAAGGTGAAAGCAATAAAAAGCCAGGCTTTATCCTTTCCGCAGTCAGCTAATCTGCTTAATTTATTATTTGACTTACTTATCTTTTTAGCTCTTATTGTCTTTTTAACAGGCAATCTTTTGGCTTTATCCAACAATACCATCAATAATCAGTCGGAAATAGACAAGGAAGCTCTCAAGAAAGCTCAGGAGCAGAAAGTAGTTCGGGCTATCCGCCTCACCAGCCCGGTGAGAATTGACGGACGGCTGGAAGAGGATGTTTGGAAGACTAACCCACCGGTTACCGACTTTTTGCAACGGGACCCGGTTGATGGTGCTCCAGCCAGCGAATTAACCGAAGTCTGGGTGGCTTATGATGACACTAACCTCTATGTGGCTGCTTACTGCCATGACTCGGAACCTGATAAAATTATCGGTCTTCTTGGACGCCGCGATGCCTATCTTGATTCAGATTGGTTTTATTTTTCGGTTGATCCCTATTTTGACCGGCGTAGTGGCTATTCCTTTGGAGTGAACCCGGCTGGTTCTATTGTGGATGAAGTTTTATCCAATGACGTTAATGATGATTCCAGCTGGGACGGAATCTGGGAAGCGAAAGTGGCCAGGGTCGTTGACGGCTGGACTCTGGAGATGAAAATTCCATTCAATCAGCTTCGATTTTCTCGCCAGAACCGATACCTCTGGGGAGTGAATTTTCAGCGGACTATAAAACGAAAGCAGGAGAAAGCATTTTTCGCCTGGGTGCCAAAAGGGGATCATGCCTTCGTCTCTCGCTTCGCCAGACTGGAGGGAATTGAAAATATAAACCCGGGTCGTCGCATAGAAATTTTTCCTTACAGTGTTGGACAGGCCCAGTTTCAGCCAGCTGAGCCCGGAAATCCTTTCCAAACTGGTCAAAGGTATCTGGGCAATGCCGGAGTTGATTTAAAAGTTGGGCTTAAAAGTAATCTTAACCTTGATGTTACGGTGAACCCTGATTTTGGTCAGGTTGAAGTAGACCCGGCAGTCATTAACCTGAGTGCTTACGAAACTTATTACCAGGAAAAAAGGCCCTTTTTTATTGAAGGAGCTTCAATTTTTAATAATTTTGGCCGGGGTGGTGTTTATCTTAGTGCCAACATCAACTGGCCCAATCCGCGATTATTTTACAGCCGGAGAATAGGTCGGGCTCCTCAGGGTTATCCGGTTCATGACGGTTATGTGCGTTTCCCGGACAGGACCACCATTATTGGAGCCTTTAAACTGACCGGGCGGATTGGCGATGGCTGGAATATTGCCCTCATTAATGCGGTGACCGGCAGGGAATATGCTATTGTTGATGACCTTAGTGCCCGTTACAAGGACGAGGTGGAACCGCTGACTTACTACGGAGTGCTTAGAGTGCAAAAAGACATCAACGACGGCCAGCAGGGAATTGGGTTTATGGCTACGGGGGTTAGTCGAGACCTTGATAATGAGGTTCTCTCGTCCCTTCTCAACAAAAATGCTTTCAGCCTGGCGGTGGACGGCTGGTCGTTTTTAGATAAAAAAAGATCCTGGGTGGTTGGCGGCTGGCTGGGGGGAACGTTTATTCAAGGTAGCCAGGAAGCTATCTACCGGCTTCAGCGCAATTCCATGCATTATTTTCAGCGACCTGATGCCACCCATGTGAGCCTGAATCCAGAAGCCACCAGTCTGAATGGCTGGGCCGGGCAGTTCAAGCTGGCCAGACAGCAGGGAAATCATTTAGTTCTTTTCTCGGCTGGAGCCATCTCCCCTGGATTTGACCCCAACGATGCCGGTTTTCAGAGCTCGAGCTCGGATGTGATGGATTTTATGGGGCTTTATGGTTATCAGCAGACCAGACCCGGCAAATTATTCCGGCAGTGGCTATTGATAGGAGGAGGTTCGAGGCAGTACGATTTTGGTGGAAATAATATTTTTAATTGCCTCGGCGGAAGCTTTCAAGGAGTGCTGACCAACTGGTGGAATTTTGAGTACACATTTCTTTTTGTGCCAGAAAGCTTAAATAACAGGTTAACTCGCGGTGGTCCGCTGGCCAGAATGCCTTATGGCTTCATGAATCAGCTATCTCTCTCCAGCGATTCGAGAAAGCCAGTGGTGCTCCAGAGCAATTTTTCTTATGAATGGTCAAAAGGCAATTCATCCAGCCTTATGGCAAATTTTTCCCTGCGCTGGAAGGCCCGGACCAACCTGAGCCTGTCGGTTGGACCACTTCTGGGCTGGGAAGTGAATGAAACTCAATGGGTGAAGAGAGTATCTGACCCGTTAATGACCGAAACCTTTGGGGTCAGGTACATTTTTGGTCGAATTGACCAGAAGATAATAGCCACCGAAATAAGGGCCAACTGGATTTTTACCCCCAGGTTGAGTTTACAGGCTTATTTCCAGCCGTTTATTGCCGTTGGGAAGTATGACCGCTTCAAGCAGCTTAACCGGCCGCGGGTTTATGATTATTTGGTTTATGGAGAGGGCGATTCAACTATTGTGGCTCAGGGAGGGCAATATCTGATTGACCCTGATGGCAGTGGACCGGCGCCCTCTTTTAGCCTCAGTAATCCCGATTTTAATTACAAATCAATGCGTGGTACAGTGGTGTTGAGGTGGGAGTACAGGCCGGGGTCTTTGCTGTACCTGGTATGGACCCAGAACCGCGCCGATTACAGCTACCCCGGGCAGCTTTCGCTCTGGCGTGATCTGGGCAACCTGTTTACCGCTCCCGGTGATAACATCTTTCTGGTAAAATTCTCTTACCGCTTTGACCTCTGAAAATTAGGGACACAATCTAAATTTCCATTTCTTTCTGGTTTGAATATGTCTAAGTGCAACATGAAATAGTTTAGCTGATAGTATTTGACCTTTTTTAACATGATAAATTTGGCAAATTTGGTAAATAAGAGCTTGTTGACTTTTCAATTCGGAAACTTGTTGTGATTTTATGTCGGCATTTAGAAAGACTACTAATGGGGGGTATTAAGAATCCCAAAAATAGGAAATATAGATTGTGTCCCCATTTTTCATATTTTTGGGAAGAATATTGGAGTATAATCGTCATAAACCAAGATGAGGTTTGAATTACTTTTACCCGAAACGAGAACGGGTTCGGTCTGTTGCCAGCCATTTCAATTTTTTAAGTCGATTTTTTCCCTTAATTGTTATCAGTTTTTATTTTCTCAATTTTTATCCTGGCTCTTATATTTTTTCGGTATTTCATTTTTAGTATCACAATTCCAGCCATCAAACATAAAGTTTAAGCGGAGGTTTTTATGAAAAAGCGTTTGTTCCCGGTCTTAATGTTGGTGCTGGTTCTGTTAGCTTTTTCTTTCTCTCTGGCTCAGATGCCACCGCAGCAGCAGATGAAGCCAGAGGAAGTGAAAAGAGCCCTGAATCTTGTATCTAAAACAGAACCGGTGCCTGAAAAGTATAAGGTTGGTTTCGAGTCTATCACTCCCAAAGATGTCCTGGCCATGCTGAACTACATTGCTTCTGACTGGATGGAAGGACGCGATACCGGAAGCCGCGGCTTTGCCATGGCCGCAGATTACGTGGTTTCCCTGTTCAGGATGTGGGGCATCAAGCCAGGTGGTGACCAGCCCCGCGCTGAAATCAACATCGCCCGGGCCATGGCTGGACAGGACATGCGCCAGGCCATGACCATGGAGCGCAGCTATTTTCAGGAATTTACCCTCAAGGAAGTCTCCAACGTAAAAACCACTCTGAAAGTGGAGTTAGCCAGTGGTGGTTCCATCAAAGCCCGCACCTTTCAAAGTGGTATTGACTTCATGAGCACCCTTTCCTCCCAGGAAGAAATCAGCGGCCCAGTGGTTTTTGTTGGTTATGGAATTAAAGAACCATCTATTGGCTGGGACGAACTCAAGGGACTTAACCTCAAGGATAAGGTTGTGCTGGTTCTGAGTGAAGCTCCTGGTAAGGATGACCCCAATTCGCCCTTCAACCAGAAAAAAGAACTCAAGGAAAAGTACTTCCCGCAGGGAGGTAATGTCCAGATGATGATGGCCATGAGAGGCCGTGGCCGGGGCTTTAACAAGCTGGATGAAATTTACAAACTGGAACCGGCTGCGGTTTTGGTGGTTCAGAATTCTGGCAAGGACAGCGATGTCTACAACATGCTGACGGCCATGCAAAATCGCCAGCCCAATGATGAACGGCCGATAATTAAAAGGCAGCAGGGCCGGATGACCATTCCGGGGGCCCGTGACGCCATGATGGCTATGATGGGAGGCGGTAGTGTGCCAACCCTCAATATTACCAGAGAAATGGCTAACCTGATTCTGGGTAACACCAACAAGACCATTGATGACCTGAAGAAAACTATTGAATCCACCTACAAGCCAGCTTCCCGCGACCTTCCTGGAGCCAGGGTGAGTATTAGTTCTACGGCTGATGTCAGATTGGTCCGCACCATGAACATTATTGGTTATATAGAAGGTTCTGACCCGAAGCTCAAGGATGAATATTTTGTAGTTGGAGCCCACTTTGACCATGTCGGAAAATGGGAAGATTATATTTTTAACGGCTCGGACGACAACGCTTCCGGCTCAGTTGGGGTGATGGCCATTGCCAGAGCCATAGCTCTAAATCCGGTTAAACCGAAGCGGAGCATAGTCTTCTGTCTCTGGACAGGTGAAGAAAAAGGCCTGCTGGGCAGCCGCTACTATGTGCAGAATCCAACCTTTCCGATGGAAAAAACTATCGGCTATCTGAATTATGACATGATAAGCCGTCCTTTTGATGAGCAGACGATTGCCCGCTACTCCAGAATGTTAGGGGTGCAGGGTGTGGAGGACCTGGTTAAGCAGATCAGGCCAGCTTATTTTGTCACAGTCAATGCCACTAAGGACTCCGGCTTTTATGAGCTTCAGACTGAAATGAACAAATATGTTGGTCTGGACCTGTTTATCCGAGAGCCAGAGCTGGGAGAAGGGGGCGGTGGTTCAGACCATTCTTCCTTTGCTGCGGTTAAGAAGCCTTATGTTTATTACATGACGGCCATGCATCCTGATTATCACCAGACAGGTGACAGCCCGGATAAAGCTTCTGGAGAGTTGTTCTCGAGAGTTATCAAACTCGGGTACCTGACAGTTTTTGCCTACGCCGATAAATAATCCGGCTGAAAAAAGTCCAGAAAAGGGAGGCGGCTCCGCGCCGTCTCCCTTTTATTTAATTTTCAAAGGTGATTTTGAATTCGGTGCCACCGTCGGGAATGAGCTCAATTTTCCCGTCAATCTGTTCCACCAGGGTGTTGATAATGACCAGGCCCAGTGATTCGGCTTTTTTCCAGTCCAATCCTTTGGGGAAGCCTACGCCATCATCCTTGACCGTGAGTTCCACCCCGCGCTCACCAATTTTTTTCAACCTGACCCAGAGGTTGCCTTTTCTGCCGCCGCGAAAAGCATGCTTGAAAGCGTTAGTAATAAGCTCATTGATGATGAGCCCCAGAGGAACAGCCTTGTTGATGTCAAGGTTTATCTGGTCAATATCCAGGTGCAGTTGAACCTGGTCGGGCTTAACCTGCTGGTCCAGGAAAATGTTGCGGGCGAGAGTGTTCAGGTATTCAGAAAAATCTATCTGACTTAAATCTTTAGCCCGGTAGAGCTTTTCGTGGACCATGGCCATGGATTTAATCCGGTACTGACACTCTTTAAAGGCTGCTTTGGCCCGGGGGTCCTCAAGCAGAGCTGATTGCAGGTTCAGGATGCTGGAGATGACCTGCATGTTGTTCTTCACCCGGTGGTGTATTTCCCGGATGAGTATTTCTTTTTCTCTTAACGACTGTTTTAGCGCTTCTTCGGCCAGCTTCCTTTCTGTGATATCGCGGGCGATACCTTCAATGGCCACCAGATTACCAGCTTCGTCGTAGATAGGAACGTTTATCTGTTCTGTCCAGATGATGGTGCCGTCTTTTTTCTTCCAGCGCAGAACAATTGGTTCAAGCACTTTTGCTGTGTTTATCTTTTCCATTAGCGGCCTGTCTTCTTCCAGCACAATCTTAAACCCCAGGTCTGGGTCAGCGTAATGTTCTTCCGGGGTATAGCCGGTTATCGGTGTAGCTGCCGGGCTGACGTATTCAAAACCGCGCTTGGGCACAAACGTATAGCGATAAATTATGTCCCGGGCGTTTTCCGCCAGCCTTCTAAACCTGGCTTCGCTTTCTTTCAAAGCCTGCTCAGCTTTTTTCCTCTGGTCTATGTCCCTGACTATGGCCTGAATTAGTTTTTTTCCGCCTATTTCTATTAGATTCAAGCTGACTTCGGCATAAAAACAGGTTCCATCATAGCGGCAGTGGACCCATTCAAAAAATTGAGGTTTTCCTTCAAGAGCAGCGTTAATTTTTTCCAAAGCTTTTTCTTTAGAGTTCCGGCCATCAGGCTGCTTTTCTGGAGAGAATAAGTAAGGAGGTTTTCCTACAATCTGCTCACGCCGACAGCCAAATATTTCTAATGTCTTTGGGTTGCAATCAATGAAAATATCCCTGTCCATCAGGAAAATGGCATCGTTGGCTGATTCAAAAAGTGTCCGGTACTTAACTTCGCTGTCTTTAAGAGCCTGTTCGGCTTTTTTGCGGGCCGTTATTTCTGAGGTGACTTCAATCATACCGATGGTCCGACCCTGGTCATCCAGCATTGGGTAGCCGCTGATTTCCCACCAGCGGCCATCCGGTGTAACAACTTCTTTTTTGCACGGCCTGCCGCTTTCACGGGCTTCAGCCACCGGGCAGATGTCACACGGGCTGGTTCTCTGGGGCCATAATTCATAGCACTTTTTGCCTATTAAATCCTTGGGCTTCATCCCGATGGACTCGGCCGCCGCCCGGTTCGCCCAGATGATGGTGTGGTCAGGCTGCTGATAAATGACGTGTTCATTTATGGCGGCAAAAATGGCTGACTTTTCTCTTTCGCTTTTGACCAGGTCTTCCTGGGCTTTTTTCTTTTCCGTAACGTCGGTGACAAAGCCTTCCAGACAGATCAAGTTGCCCTGCTCGTCATAAACTCCCCGGCCGCGTTCCCAGACCCATTTTATTTTTCCGTCGGCGCTTCTTATCTGGTACTCATCTTCAAATACCTCCCTCGCCGCCAGCACTTTCTGCCATTTTTCCCAGAGGTAATCACGATGTTCAGGAATAATCAGGTCGTTGTAGGAGAGTTTTTTGTTTCCGATCAAATCTTCAGGCTCGTAGCCAGTTATTTCCCGGCATTTGCCAGCCAGGTACTCCATGGTCCAGTTGCGGTCATTCTTACACCTGTAAACCAGGCCGGGCAGGTTCTGAATCAGGTTTTCCAGAAAACGATTCTGCTCCCGAAGTTTTTCCCGCGCTTCTAATATCTGACGTTCTGCTTCTCTTTCTCTGGTCTGGTCGCGGAAAACCAGGATGACCCCCAGCACATTTCCTTGCTCATCCAGGATGGGCGCGCCGCTGTCGGCAATGGGATATTCTTTACCGTCTCTGGAAATAAGAACTGTGTGGTTAGCCAGTCCCACTACAATGCCATCTTCTATCACTTTTTCCACCGGGTTAGGCGCCGGTTCTCTTGAGAATTCATTAACGATGTTGAAAACTTCTTGAATGTGTTTTCCTCTGGCCTCTTCTTCTTTCCAGCCGGTAAGTCTTTCAGCCACCGGGTTCATAATCAGGATCTGGCCCTGGGCATCGGTAGAAATAACGGCATCGCCAATGCTGTAGAGAGTCGCTTTTAGTTCGGCTTCCCGGTTAAAAACTTCCTGCAGCAGGTTAATTCTTTCAGAAATGTCTATTAAGGTGCCGATAATGGCTTTTTTACCTTGATAATCAACGGTGGAGCCGTGCGCTTCAGCGTAAAAAAACGAACCGTCTTTACGCAGTCCGCGTAAATCAAACCTGATGGATTTAATTTCACCGTTCAGTCTTTGGCGGTTGTATTCCCTGACCATTTCCCGGTCATCGGGGTGGGTCAGCTCAAGATTTCCCAGCTTTCCTATTAATTCCTCAGGTTTATAGCCGAACATCTCAGCCAGGGCCCGGTTGACATATTTAAAAACCCCATCCTGAACCAGGTAAACCCCAGCTACAGATGATTCGCTGAGGGTTCGAAACATTTCTTCCGTTTCTCGGGCTCTGGCTTCAGCTTCGTACATTTTCTGAAAATTAACTTTCTCCCGGCGCTGCCAGAAGAGCTCTGAAATCAGAAGACCTCCGAATATCAAAGACATTAGGAAAAGCATCATGAAGATAGAGCGTTTCTGAAATCCGGCCAGGGCTTCCTGACGGTCCATTTTAGAGACTACTGACCAGCAGGTGTTGGGCACCGGGGTTAGAAAAGCCAGCACAGGCTTCCCCCGGTAATCAATTCCTTCAAATTTCCCGTACTGGCCCAGGGCTGCTTTCACGGCCGGCATTTCTTTTTGACTCAGCGGTAAACGGAGTTTTAGAGCCGTGTCTTTTTGGTGTCGTAATTCGTTGAGAAAAACTACCTCCTCGCCGATTCTTTTTACGAGCATTGTTTCGGCCGTTTCAGAGGGATAGGGCCAGCTTTGGATTATGGGGAAGAGATAAACATCCGCATCAGCTGTCAGCACAATAAAAGCCTGAACTTTTTTTTCAGGGTCATCCGGGTCCCAGAAGGGCGCTACTACATCCAGATGAATCGGCCCGCTTTCTTCATGTCGATGCAGGTCGGTGTTGATGACTCTATGCTGCTGAGCAGCCAGTTCCATAGCCTGGAGAAGCTCCGGCGAAAGCTGGCTCGGTGCTTCTGCTCCGTAGCTCAGAAATACATTCTTTCTGGCATCTAAGATGAGGATCCGACTGTACTTATAAGCCCTGGCTGTAAGTTCCAGCCTTTCCCTGACTCTTTCCGCAGCTATGGGGTCTGGTTTCTGGATTACAGCAATCAAACCGGAAGAGAAAAAATTACTTTTGCTCAATACTTCAGCATCAGCCCTTCTCTGGTCCAACCAGTCCCGGATTTGCCGGGCTTTTAGTTGAGCGACGCTTGAAATCTCTTTGAACACTCTCTCTTTAACTCTTTTTTCTTCCTGGCGGTAATAGTTGTGCCCGAACAACACGAGAAGAAGGGTTATGACCAGAGAGACCAGGTAAAAAGGGTGTTTAACTCTTTTTTTCCATTTTGCCCAGAGTTCTTTCAGGGATCTCATCAGTACCTCACGGTCAGCAGTTTTTAAGGAAAAAGAAACAGAGTCCTATTTTTTCTCTTCTTAATTCCTTTTTGACATTTATTATCATGTTTTTAGTCGGCGTTTAAGCTGAACAATCAGAATTGTCGCCTGAATTCCTTTTCGGTTTCCTAACCAATTGATTGGCAGAACTTTTTTCAAGCTTACTCCTCTGTTATCCCAGGGTTGTCTTTTTTAGCCATAACGATGCGGTTTCGTCCCTGACTTTTGGCCTGAAGCAAGGCGGAGTCGGCCGCCTGAAGCAGCTCCGGCCAGCTTTCTCCATGCTCAGGAAATGCAGCCACACCGGCTGAAATGGTCAAATTTTTCAGCAGCGAGCCTCCGTAATTTATTTCCAGATGTCGGACCGAATCCAGGATTAACTCGGCCCGGCTGACGGCCTTTTTTAGCTCCAGGCCAGGCAGAATCACAGTAAACTCTTCGCCGCCGTAACGGCAGACGATATCCTCGGCCCGGACTGATTTCTGGATGGTCCTGGCCACAGCCTGAAGAATAAAATCGCCGGCCTCATGGCCGTAGGTATCGTTAAATTTTTTAAAGCGGTCTATGTCCAGCATTATGACCGAAACCGGATGCCCGGCTCTTCTGGCCCGGAGCAACTCTCTTTCCAGGGTTTCTTCCAGATAGCGGCGGTTGTAGAGTCCGGTCAGGGGGTCGCGTATGGACTGCTCCTGGAGTTTCTGCCTGAGCCGGAAGTTAGACAGAGCCATGGCCACCCTCTGGGAAAAGGTTACAAGAAGCTGTTTTTTTGAAGTCAGCAAACTTTCCACTTCCGGGCCAGCTTCTTTTCCGCTTCCTTCCTGGCAGCAGAAGACTACCAGAAGGCCCAGGTTTTCTCCGTAGGAATTGAGCGGCAGGCAGGCTACCGGCCGGTTGGGCAGGCTGGATGTCTTTAAGTGAGGGCAAATTACTTCACTGGCCGGGTTAAGGACAAAATACGGTGCAGATTTTCGGATAGCCCAGCAATCATCTAAGTTGATTAGTTCTTCGGCCTTCTGCTGAAAGTTCCAGTTGCCAGCCAGCTTCAGATGGTTTTCCTTGCCCGGCCTGAGGTAAAGAAGGATTGAATCTTCCGGAAATATCTGACGAGCAAAATTTATCACGATGCTGATAATCTCTTCTTCCGAGCTGGCTAACTGAAGGGCATCGCCCATTTCTACCAGAAGGGAGGCTTCTTCGTTGTTTTTCTTTAACTCAGCATAGGCTTTTTCTAACCGGGCTTTGGCTTCAGCCAGAGCTGCTTCTTCTTTCTTTTTTTCGGTTATGTCGGTCATAACCGCCAGAGTAGAGATATAATTTCCTTCCTGGTCAAACTGGGGTACGGCATTTACCAGCAGAGTTTTCTTGCGGCCATCTTTGAGGTTTATTTCTAACTCATAAACATCTTTGAGGCCACGCTTTCTGCGGGCGGTCTGCCATTCAACCAGTCGCTGTTGATCCGAAGACAAATAGCCATTCAGATTTTTGCCCACCAGACCGGTTTCAAATTCTTCAAAAATACGGTTGGCGGCCTGATTGGCAAAAAGAAAATTCTGCTCAGCATCAGCAATTACTACTGCTTCACCAAGATTTTCCACCATATTGCGGAAGAGTTCTTCACTTTCTTTAAGCTTCCGGGCCATGGCTTCTTTTTCTTCCATCTGTTTTTTAAGTTCAGCGGTTCTTTCTTCCACCCGCTTTTCCAGGTTTTCCCGGGCTTCCTGGAGGCTACTCAGGGTCTGATGAAGCCGGTCAACCATCAGGTTAAAACTCTTAGCCAGAGTACCGACTTCGTCATCTGAAGCAACTTCTGTTCTCTTGCTCAAATCTCCGGAGCTAATTTCCTGAACGGTTTTGGTCATCCGGCGCAGTGGACGGGTGGTTAAAGAACTCATAATGTAAATCAAAAATAACCCCAGGCCGAAAATTAAGGCCGAAACCAGAGTAATCAACTGCCGGATGTATTTTATCTGACGATAGACCTCAGCCAAAGAAAACCCCATGGCCAAATAACCCACTACCTTGTGCTGATGGTTGATTGGGGCATAGTAGTTCCAGACCTGATTATCATAAAGATGGCCAGTCTGACGACTCCCTTCGGGATTAAGGGTTAGTTTTTCACTTCGGGAGAAGCGAGCGATTTCCTGCCCCTGAGAATTAAAAACCAGAATGTACTCGACCTCAGGGCTCTGGCTGAGGCTTGAAAGGATTTCCTTTATCCCCTCCATATCTTCAAAAACTATGGCCGGGGCCAAGCTGTAGGCGGCGATCGTTCCCAGGGAACGGGATTTATCTTCAAGGGCTCGGAGTGAGTTCTGTTTATACCAGTAGGGAGCTAAAGTGAATAAAGCCAGACTGATTAAAGCTAAAAAGGGAATGGAAATGAGCATAAACTTGAAGACGATTTTGGTTCGCCAGGGGAAGAGTCTGTTGAGGAGTGAGGAAGAGATGGTTTTAGTCATTTTTTCCTTTGATTTTGGCCAGCCGCAAAAGCTGTGAGGAGAAGTCAAAACCCTGAGCTCTGGAGGCCTCAAGGTTTATAACAATCTGGGATTTCTCGTCTTTGAGCTGGAAGCTGATGGCTACCCCGGAGTCCAGGTATTCTGGCACGGCAGTAAAGGTGCCTATTTTGAGTTTTCCGCAAATTCTGACTATCTCATTAAGAGTTCTGGCAATGTTTTTGGTCTCCAGAGGAGTTATGTAGAGAATGTGGATTTTGTTTTCGATGAGAATTGCCTCGAGTGAAGAGGTCGCATCCAGCTCGATTTTCTGAAAACTAATTGGGACACCTTCAAGCTGCCGGTCGGATTCACTCATTTGAGAGAGTAGGTTTAACCAGTCTTCCATTATCCAGGAGGAAATTGAACTTCCTTTCTGGTAGAGAATTCCGATGACCAGCTCTTGACCGGCTCGGCCTTTCCAGTTTCGTTCAAAGCCCAGGATTTTTTTGAGCAGCTCAATTTCTCGGGCCGGATTAAAATAGTAGGGTTGGGTGGAGGCAGCTTGTTGTTGAGAGAATTTTGAGAGCACGGCTCCGGAGGCAGGCTGGAGAATGGAGTTCAGGCTCAGAAGTAAAAACAGAAACAAGATCAGGAGCCATCGAGGGAATATGGGTGGTTTAATGAGATGGTTGTTAGCTGGGTGAAGGAAGTTCGAAACTATATTCTGAGATTTTTTTTCTGGTCTGGCGGACCTAAGGTTATAAGGACATATTTTATGGGTTTTTGAGAAAGCTTTAAAAGAACCGCTTAAAGAAAACTTATCACCAGAATCTCGAATATTACCCATATACCTTTTTAGGAAAGATTAACATTTAGTCAAAAGTCCTGTCAACCTGGACCGCTCTCATTTTAAAAGCAAGGTTTTTCTACCTTGTTGTAAGATATTTTGAGGTGTTAATCTTTCGGTAAGATTTCTGCTATCATATAAAACTAAAGTTGTTAAGTCTTAAGTCAAAATTGAGGAGAAAAAATGAGCGAAGCTAAGAAATATCAAAAGGCTCTAATAACTGGAGCCTCTGCCGGGCTCGGCCTGGAATATGCCAGGCAGCTGGCTGAAGTCGGGACCAATTTAATACTGGTAGCCAGAAGAAAGGAACGACTGGAAAAACTGGCAGCTGAATTGCGAGATAAATATGGAATTAAGGCGGAAGTGCTGGCTGCTGACCTGAGCCGGGAAGAAAATATTGAGCAGCTGGTCCAAAAAATCAAACAGACCGAAGACCTGGATTTGCTCATAAACAACGCTGGATTCGGGGGCTTTGGGCAATTTTATGCAGATGAAAAGGGCCAGTACGAGCAGATGATTATGGTCCATGTGATAGCCACTGTTCGGCTGACCAGGGCTGCTTTGCCTGGTATGATTAAAAGAAAGAGGGGAGCAGTTATAAATGTTTCTTCAGTGGCTGCCTTTTCGCCTCTTTCGGGGTCAATGTATAGCTCCACCAAAGCTTTCCTGGTTATGTTTTCCGAAAACTTGCAGACTGAACTTCAAGGCACGGGGGTTAAGGTGCAGGCCCTCTGTCCTGGCCTGACTCATACCGAATTCCATGAGGTGGCCGGCTTTAATAAAGAAGCCACCCCAAAGTTTATGTGGATGACGGCCGAGCGGGTGGTCAGCATTTCTCTTAGAGCCCTTAAAGGGAAAAAGGTAATTGTCATTCCAGGTGTTTTAAATAAGTTTTTAACTTTTTTGATGCGCTGTCCTTTGACTTACGGACTGGTTCGCTGGGCGGCCCGGAGGGAGACCATCAGAAAAAAAGCCGGTTTAGCTAAGTTTAAAGAAAAAGAGGGAACCATGGGCTCTACAGGTAGAGCCTTGAGGTCTCAGTAGAAAGGGATGAAAAGTATGGTCATCTGAATTCAAGAAAACTCAGTTTTATTTAGGAAGAAAAGA
>Ga0308419_1000281_pt1 | contig 39305 bp, 31 predicted proteins | sample HotsprSampleMS50_FD_203674 | JGI IMG/M metagenome (GOLD analysis project Ga0308419, IMG submission 203674) | Hot spring phototrophic mat microbial communities from Mushroom Spring, Yellowstone National Park, Wyoming, United States - 20090730_MS50 ... | reverse complement strand
ACTGCCTACGCCGATATTGACTGGGAGCGCGGCTACACCTTCCTGGATACAGAACTGCAGCAGATTACCCGCGATGCCCGGCTCACCCGCCGCCATGTTGACAAGCTGGTCAAGGTCTGGAAGAAGAGCGGGCAGGAGACCTGGTTGCTCATCCACATCGAGATCCAGAGCCAGGACGAGGCGGGCTTCCCGGAGCGCATGTTTATCTACTACTACCGCATCTATGACCGCTACCACCTGCCGATTGAGAGCCTGGCCATCCTGGCCGATGAGACGGTGGGCTGGCGGCCCACGGAATTTGCGACGCCCGTGGTGTGGGAGACGGCACTCACCTTCCGCTTTCGCAGCGTGAAATTGCTGGATTATTTACCGTGGGACGCGCTCGAAGCGAGTTCCAACCCGTTTGCGACGGTGGTGATGGCGCATTTGAAGACGCAGGAGACGCGCCACGACCCGGAAGGACGCTTGCAGTGGAAACTGGCGCTGGTGCGCCGTCTGTATGAACGCGGGATGGAGCGCGACGATATCCTGCGGCTGTTTCACTTTCTGGACTGGCTGCTGTGGCTCCCAGACGAGTTGACCATCCGCTTCTGGGAGACGCTGCAGGCCTATGAGGAGGAACACCATATGACCTATGTCACGAGTATTGAACGTCTGGGCATCGAGAAGGGGTTGCAACAGGGGTTGCAACAGGGCCTGCAACAGGGGTTGCAACAGGGGTTGCAACAGGGCCTGCAACAGGGTGTGCAACAGGAACGGCGTTATCTCATTCAGCGCCAACTGACGCGGCGGTGTGGCGCGTTGCCGCCGGAGATCACCGCGCAGCTTGAGCAGTTGACGATGGCGCAACTGGAACAACTGGCCGATGCCCTGCTGGACTTCACCGGCCCGGCTGACCTGGAGGCGTGGTTGCAGGCGGCGCAGTAAACCGATTGGACGGTGAGCGCCAGGGTATTTTCTGTTTCCTGTGTTTTGTTCTTGCAAGCGGCCTATTGTGTTAGCAAGGTGCAGCGGCATTGACACACCTCCGCCACCGTGCTATACTCACCGCAGAATAGCAATCCTTGTGATTGTGGGGCCGTGACCACAGCGGCCCCAGGACAGATGATACCAAACAGCTATAATCAGGAAGAGTACGCGCCTGAACGCCGCTCAGAGAGTCGGCGACTGGTGTGAGTCCGATGCGAGCGTCGGCGCGGAATGGGCCTGGGAGCTGCGGAGCGAACGATAAACAATCCTGCGTGTGCATCGGCGAGGTCAGCTTGTCCAACCGCGATTTATGTTTATCCAGTAGTAGCCGCCGGAAACGCCACCGTTATCAGGGCGCTGGGCATCGGGCAGGGATGTATCCAATCCGGCTCTGTGCTTGCATGAGAGTGCGCAGACCGATTTCTGGCATGTGTCTGCGAACGAGAGTGGCACCGCGAAGTATTTCGTCTCTCGATCCCTCTGGGGTCGGGAGATTTTTTTTGGTGGAGTTGATGGTGAATGCGCTCATCGAGAGGAGAAGCGAATATGGAGACGGTGAAATATACACTGACCGAACAACAGATGCCAACCACCTGGTACAATATCCAGGCCGACCTGCCCGCTCCGGTACCGCCGGTGCTTCATCCCGGCACAGGACAGCCGATTACGCCGGATGACTTGGCCCCGCTGTTCCCAATGGCCCTGATCATGCAAGAGGTCAGTCAGGAGCGCACGATTGAGATTCCTGAAGAGGTGCAGTCGATTTATCGCCAGTGGCGTCCATCACCGCTCTATCGGGCACGGCGGCTGGAGCAGGCGCTGGATACGCCAGCAAAGATCTACTACAAGTATGAAGGTGTTAGCCCGGCTGGGAGCCACAAGCCCAATACTGCCGTCCCCCAGGCCTATTACAATAAGCAAGAGGGCGTGAAACGGCTGACCACCGAAACCGGGGCTGGTCAGTGGGGATCGGCGCTGGCGTTTGCCGGGGCACTGCTTGGGCTGGAAGTCCTGGTGTTTATGGTCAAAATTAGCTACCAGCAGAAACCCTATCGCCACGCACTGATGAACGCCTATGGCGCACGGGTGGTGCCCAGTCCCAGCACCGAGACCCAGGCGGGGCGGGCGATCCTGGCCGAACACCCCGATAGCACTGGCAGTCTGGGCATTGCTATCAGCGAGGCAGTGGAACTGGCGGCGCAGTCCGATGATACCAAATATGCGCTGGGCAGCGTGCTGAATCACGTGCTGCTGCATCAGACGGTGGTGGGCCTGGAGGCGCAGACACAACTTGAGATGGCGGGCGATTATCCCGATATTATCATCGGCTGCACGGGAGGTGGCAGCAACTTTGCCGGTATTAGCTTCCCCTTCATCGGTGCGAAGCTGCGGGGTGAGCGTGATGTGCGGGTAATTGCGGTTGAGCCAGCCGCCTGTCCCTCGCTGACGCGGGGAATCTATGCCTATGATTTTGGTGATACCGCGCATCTTACCCCTCTGGTCAAGATGCACACACTGGGCAGCACCTTTGTGCCTGAAGGTATCCACGCTGGTGGTCTGCGCTATCACGGTATGGCCCCGCTGGTCAGTCATGTGGTGCAACTGGGCCTGGCCGAGCCGCGTGCCGAGCCGCAACTGGGCTGTTTTGCGGCCGGGCTAACCTTTGCCCGCAGTGAGGGCATTTTGCCCGCACCCGAAGCCAATCATGCCGTCAAGACCGTGATTGACGAGGCGTTGCGTTGCAAGGAAGAAGGCACCAGCAAGGTGATCCTGTTCAATCTGTGCGGTCACGGCCACTTTGATATGCAAGCCTATATGGACTACCAGGCCGGCAAGTTGCGCGATCATGAGTACTCGCAGGAGGAGGTCGCTATGGCGCTGGCCGGGTTGCCAGTGGTGGGGTAGTTGAAGTGTGAGCGTTGGAGCGCTGGAGCATTGGAGCGTTGGTTCGCTTTCGCGCAAACCGTGGCCCATGGCTCTTGGTTGGAGCGTTGGAGCGCTGGAGCATGAGAGATTATCCTGGCTCGCTGTCCCCATCGTTCCAACGCTCCAATATCTTGACGCGAAGATGCCTACCGTGTGCGGAACGACACCTGTACCTGAACAATTCCATTCGGTGCATCCAGTACCAGATAGCGACTAGGGCCGACCAGTTGGACATCTGGCGCAACGGGTTGCCCATTCAGGCTGACCGCCACCACCTGTTGTGCCTCGCTCGGCAGCAGCAGACGCAGACGTAGTGCGACTCCGCTGCCGGTCGCCTCAAGCTGCATGGTGGACAGTGCCCGGCGTTCGCCAGGGCGATATTGCCAGCGATAGGCGACGTAGCCGTCGGAAGCGGCATAGCGTGCCACGACATAGGCATCGTTGATCGTTGTGGGCGCGGCGGGCCAGCGCGGGCTGAGGGTTACGTTGTTGTAGCGCACGCCGTGATCTTCAATGCCGGCTGCACCCTCCATCAGCGCCCCAAGCATCGCGCTCGATCCCCAGCCATCGGAACCCAGAAACTCAGGCGCAACGGCGACACCGCCGGTCGGGAAATACCAGAGGTACGTTGCGTTGGTGCGGCTGATCAGATCGTGGTAGCGTCGCAGGTTGTCAAAGCCATACGCCTCTTCACCAAAGCGGAACGCCCCTCGCGCCAACTCGCCGCCCACCAGTGGCATAATCCCGCCATTCACGTATTCGCCGGGCAACTCCCCCACACGCCCTGCCATACCATAGCTACCAGCGGGGAAGGGCGGGTCAATACTCCACCATTCGGCAAAGGCAACGTTGCCGGGACGCTGCAAGCGCGTGCGATATTCGTTGATAATCGCCCGGCCCTGCTCCAGCGACAGCACATGCCGGTTGAGCGCAATCGCATTGGAAAGACTCAGCTGGCTGGCTTCGCCAACACGCGGGTTGTACCACGGTTCGAGTTTGACATGATGGGTAAAAAAGCGCCCATTCCAACTGAGCGCATTCAGCCGTGCCATGAGTACCGCCGCCAGATCGCGCCGCTGCTGTGCCGATTGGAACAGCCCCAGGTGTTCTTCCATATGCGCCAGCGCTGCCAGTGCTTGCGCGAGGCCGGTATTATCGCCGTGGAAGATCCCCCAGATCGTCTGTTCATCGATCCAGTGGCGCGGCGCGGGCTGTCCTGTCGATGGATCGATAGTTGTGGGGCCATATTCAAAGTCCCAGGTATCAATCGTATAGGGCCGCTTGACCAGGCCGAGCGACGGTTCCCAACGCAGCGGATCGCTCAGAGTGTAGGCCAATGCACGCTGCATGGCGGGCAGATTGGCCTGCATCCAGCCGTCGTCGCCCGTCATCTGCCAGGCTTCATAGACTGCCAGGACAAACAGGTACTCGACATCGGCCTCAACCGGTGTGCGGAAGGCGGGAATGCCCCACTCTGGACGTGCCAGGAAGTCGGGGAAGCTGCCGTCGGCCATCTGCGCCCGGCGGAAGCCGTCGATCAGGCTCTTGACATCCGGGTCAAAATAGCGAAACGCTCGACCCTGATAATAGTGATCGCGCAGCCAGAGCAGCGGGCTGTCAGGGGAACGATACCCGTGAACAAGGTGTTCATCAATCGCGTAGGTCAGCGTTTTCTGGGTCATAAAATCGCGCACACGCGGATATAGATTATCGAGGAAGGGTATTCCGGTTTGAACCGTCGTCTGGGCATCAAGCTGATAAATCGTGCCGGCTGCCACCTGCCGACCACTGGCAAACAGGGCGGCCCAGTGTGGCCCCAATGCGCCCCGGGGCGTCACCTCGACGCTACCATAGCCATTGACCAGATTGAATTCCCATGCCCCGACCGAACGTCCGGCGCTGTCAAAAATGACCAGCACGACCGGGCCGTTAACGTCAGGGACATTGACATTGATCAGCGCTGGTTGCAGCGGTGCAACCACTGGCTGGATACTCGTGAACGATCCCGGTTGAATCTGGGCCTGGAGTGTAGTTGGCGGCGAGACCAGGCCAGTTCCTATGAACAACAGGGAAACGCAAACAAAGAGGGGCATACGTCGCATATGCAAACCTTTCCATGAATTTGGATGACAGGATCTACACAGTTGCGTGAAACAGACATGTTTTCACCTGCGGTAGCATGGAAGGGTCTTTTTTCCTCCATATGTTCGCTTACGGCGAAATGAGGCAGAAAAAGAAGACAACGTACCGCTCTGCCGAAGGCGAAAAGGCGTGTTGAAAAGACTACTGCGTAAGTCCTGTACGATTCTCGTCGGATGGCCCACAGTATAGCATAGACCAGCATAGAGGAGGATGCCATGCAGATTGGTATGATGAACGACCCACGGTGTAATGTGACCAATGAGGCACGCTGGGCTGCGTCGCATGGCCTGGACTTCCTCGACCTGACGATTGAGGGGCCGGGGGCAGACCTGGGGCAGATCGATCAGGCGGCGTTACACACCATCATAGCCGAGACCGGGCTGGGCATTGTTGGGCATACGGCCTGGTATCTGCCCTTTGCCTCGCCGATAGCGCGGGTACGACAGGCCGCGATTGCCAGTGCTGCCGAGACGTTCGAGGTCTTTGCTGCATTACAGGCGTGCTATGTCAACGTCCATATCGGTTCTACGCCGGCGTTGTTCAGCCGCGCCGATTGTCTACACTGGAACGGTGAGAGTTTTGCCTACCTGGCGGAACAGGCAGCGCCCTATGGCCTGCAAGTGATGGTCGAGCATCCCCCCTCGTCGTATTTCAGTCTCGATGATATTGTTACCATCTTGAATGCCGACCCACGTCTGAGGTTTCACCTGGATATAGGCCATGCGCATGTGGCGGGCTTTACGTTGGACGTTGTGCTGGATAGGCTTGGATCGCGTCTGGCCCATGTTCACCTGAGCGATAATCGCGGACGCCACGATGATCATATACCGCTTGGCGTAGGAACGATTGACTGGCCGCAGGTGATCGCGATGCTCCAGCAGTCTGGCTATGATGCAACTATCACGTTGGAAGTGTTTAGCAACGATCGCGATTATCTGTTGCTCAGTGTGAACAAAGTGCGGCAGTGGTGGGCAGATGCGGCAGTGGCACAATAACAATACACCTTATAATGTTAGCCATTTAGAGAGGTACTATAACCACCACAAAACGCAAACACACTTTGTCCATACAGCGACAGCATGGCTGCCGCACTTTATATACCTTATACACCTTTAATAATTAACTAGATAGAGAGGTACTATGACCACCACAAAACGCAAACGTATTTTGACTGGTAGTCGCCCAACCGGAAAACTTCACCTGGGGCACTATGTCGGCACCTATATCAATCGGGTACGCCTGCAAGACGAATACGAATGCTTCTTTCTGATCGCTGATCTACATGTCTTGACCACAAAAAATACCCGCGAGGATATTGCTGAAATCCCACAGAACATACGCGATATGGTGCTAGATGAGCTGTCGCTGGGCATTGACCCCGAACGAAGTACAACCTATGTGCAGAGCGCGGTGCCACAAATTTACCAGATCAATCTGATCTTCGAGATGCTGGTCACCGTGCCGCGCCTGAGTCGCTTGCCCAGCATCAAAGAGATGGCGCGCAATGCGCATATCGAGGAGGAGCAGATGCCATTCGGGTTGCTGGGCTACCCGGTGTTGCAAGCCGCCGATATTTTGCTCCCCCGCGCCAACCTGGTGCCGGTGGGCCGCGATAACGAGTCCCACGTGGAGATTACGCGCGAGATTGCCCGCCGCTTTAACTATTTATACGGCGAGATTTTTCCCGAACCAGAGGTCATGGTGCCTGAAGTTGGCACACTCCCTGGCACTGATGGGCAGGGTAAGATGAGCAAGAGTGCCAACAACGCGATTTTCTTGACCGATGACGCCAGAACCGTGGAGCAGAAAGTGCGCGGTATGTATACCGATCCGGCCCGCATTCGTGCCGACATTCCGGGTAAGGTTGAGGGCAATCCGGTTTTTGCCTATCACGATACCTTTAATCCCAATCTGGACGAGGTGAATGATCTGAAAGAACGCTATCGCCAGGGCAAAGTGGGTGATGTGGAAGTCAAGAAGAAGCTGGCCGCAGCGATCAATGCCTTCCTTGATCCAATCCGCGAGCGCCGGGCAAGCTATGCTGCGCAACCCCGGTTGGTAGACGAGATCCTGGCGACGGGAAATGAGCGTACCCGCGTCATTGCACACGAGACGGTGCAGATGATGGAAGATGCCATGGGTTTGCACTATTATCGTTAAGGGAGGTACACGTGTATTATCCAACGTTGAGCGATATGTACGATCTGAAAGAGCAGGGCAATCTGTGCCCCATCTATCGCGAAATAATGGCCGATCTGGAAACACCCGTTTCGGCTTACTTGAAGGTCGCCCGTAATTCCTATAGTTTTCTACTGGAGAGTGTCGAGGGTGGACAACATATTGCCCGTTACTCGTTTCTGGGCAGCGATCCCTATCTAGTATTACGTATGGATCGGGGCATTGCCCACGCCACACACCATGGCTACAAGCAGGCGCTGCCTTATAACGACCCACTGGTGGTGCTGGGGAGCTATCTGAGCGATTACCGCCCGGTGCGCCTGCCCGATTTGCCGTTGTTTGTCGGAGGTGCAGTGGGTTACTTAAGCTACGAGACAGTTGGTTATTTTGAGACCCTGCCACGCCCATCCGCCACTGATTACGAGATGCCCGAAGGGTTCTGGATGTTTGTGGATACGCTGCTGATCTTCGATCATCTGCGGCACAAGATCAAGGTTCTCTCGCACGTGCATCTCGATACGCCCGACCTGGATGCAGAGTATGGACGGGCAGTTCAACGGATTGAAGGGCTGATCAATCGGCTGCGCCAACCCGTGCCCGAAGCCTATGTTCGTTCATGGGCAGGACAAACCGAGCCGCGCAACTACGAACCGCATTCTACCATCAGTCGCCCGGCTCCTGGCCCCGTCAGTTCCAACCTCTCCGCTGAACAATATATGGCCAACGTGCGGAAAGCTCAGGAATATATTATGGCCGGTGATATCTTTCAGGTCGTGCCTTCGCAACGCTTCCGACGTCCAACCAGTGCCGACTCGTTCACAATCTATCGTTCGCTACGCACAATCAATCCCTCACCGTATATGTTCTATATACGCACCGGTGAGGGTGATCTGGTGGGCGCTTCACCTGAAATGCTGGTTCGCGTACAGGAGGGTGAGGTGGTGACGCATCCGATTGCCGGTACACGACCACGTGGCCGGGATCTGGCCGAAGATGCTACCCTGGCCGCTGAACTGCTGGGTGATGAGAAGGAACGGGCCGAGCACCTGATGCTGGTTGACCTGGGGCGCAACGACATTGGACGCGTCAGTGTACCCGGTAGTGTGCGCGTGCCCGAATTTATGGTCGTTGAAAAATATAGCCACGTGATGCATATCGTCTCGCATGTGACGGGGCAACTACGCCCTGACCTGAGTGCGCTTGATGCGTTGCGTTCCTGTTTCCCGGCGGGAACCGTCAGCGGTGCCCCGAAGATTCGGGCCATGGAGATTATTGCCGAACTGGAAGGCACCCGTCGCGGAATCTATGCTGGCTGTGTGGGGCATGTGGGCTTCAACGGTGACCTGGATACATGCATCAGCCTGCGCACGATGGTGGTCAAAGATGGCGTCGCCTACATCCAGGCTGGTGGCGGTGTGGTGGCCGATAGTGTGCCGCAGGTTGAGTATCAGGAAAGCTGCAACAAGGCTGCTGCACTGCTGAAGGCAATCGAGGTAGCAGAGGAGTTGTAGCCTGTATAACACTACCTGGCTCTTTGCATTGACGTAGGAACGCATGCGGTGAGGGTCTGTCTATGGAGGGGGTGAAGGCCAGACCTGTGCGTTTATTCGTGGCCTATTCGTTAACAGTAGGTACGTTCGAAAGATCGCCCGCCCCGTAAACGGGCAGGCTATTCCCTGGTGAAGCCTGCCTGCGCAGGCAGGGTATACCCGATGTCGAGGGCGGTTTCAAGATATAACCAATGCAGATCAATCAAGTTGATCGGATCGTTGCCCACATTTTTTTAACGCAAAGGAGCAAAGCCGCAAAAGGATGCGGATGAGACATGCCAATCGATCAACACCTTCGCACTTCCACGCCTCGCGCCTCACGTCTCGCGCATTCTCGTTAACGCAACCGCACGAAGGGGCAAAGCCGCAAAGGGATTCGTACATGCGGACGTGCCAATTCTACCGATGGTGCCGTCCGTGAAACCAGACGGTACCGACCACGAATACAACTACGAATAAGGCCACGAATGGAACCACGAATACACTAATTTTTGGTACGAATAGGGCCGTGCCCGACCCACGGTCGGGTGTGTGCAGATACGTCCATATCTGCCGCATACCCGCGTACACGCCGGAGGGACGCGCCACGGCGTACCCCGCCTCGTACCGCATGCCAGATAGGAAACAGGAGACAGGAAAGAGGGAATAGTGAGCAACACCAACCAGCCCGTCACCTGTCACCTGAAGACGCCGCACGCCTCATCTCTTAAGACGCTGCACCAGACTACTCTGCCAGTAGCGCCGGATCAATTGCCAGGTAGCGTTCGATCGGTACCGCAATTGGCGTCAGGACATAGTTCTGGATATGGGGCTTGACCAGTACAAAACTCAGGCTGTGGTTCAGAAAGATCGCCGCAGCGTCGTCCACGATCATCTGCTCTGCTTGCTGATACATCCGTAACCGTTGTGCTTCATCATCCTCAATACGCGCCGCCACCAGCAGCGCATCCAGATCAGGATTGGCATAATTCCCTAGATTTTGCTGTGCCTCGGAATGGAACAACACATCGACAAAATTCTCCGGGTCGGGATAATCAGCGCACCAGCCATACATAAACAACTGTCCATGCTCTCCCTTGTGCAACATGTCATAGTAGGTATTCGGTTCCAGATTCTCAATCTGGATCGTCACTCCCAGATGGGTTTGCCACATCTGGGCCAGTGCGGCGATGCTACGGTCAGCATCGCTGCCAAAGCCGCTGCTGGTAAACACAATTGGAGGCAACCTGTCGGCGCTCCCATAGGTCGATGCTGCCAGCGACTGGCGCGCACCTTCGGGATCGAATTCCAGTCCGGCGAGATTCGGGTTGAAGCCTGGCAGCGCAGGGGGATACAATCCACGGGCGGTAACCCCAACACCACGCAACACCACCTCCAGATAGGTCTGCCGATCAACCGCCAGCGCAAACGCCCGGCGCACCGCCGGGTCGTCAAATGGTGCCTGGCTGACATCGAAACGCACCTGCGAGGTACACATATTCACCCCCTCGCGCAGATCAGCATGCAGTGGATCGCGGGGATCACGCACACGCTCAACATTAAACAGGCTGACGCCAGTCAGGTCAATATCGCCCAGTTCATACATGCGAATACCTACCCCTGCATACAGCCGTACTGCAATGTATCGGATAGGCGGCGGCTCCAGGTAGAAATCGTCATTGCGTTCATAGAGTTGCAACTGGAAGCGCTCCCAACGAATAAGGCGGTAGGGGCCAGTGCCATTCGGTGTCCGATACCATTCTGGGCCTGACTCGACATTGGCACGGTCAACTACCGCTGCCGTTGTATAGGTGAGCTTTCCCAGGAAATAGGGCACAGGCGCTTCCAGCGTTACCTGGAGCGTGCGGTCATCGAGCGCTTGCAAGCCGCTGATCCGGGTTGCCTCACCTGCATGACGGGCCTTCACGCCCACAATATCGCCCAGATAGGTCAACACCGTGTTGGAGTCGGTGGCCGGGTCAGCCGCACGCTCCCAGGAATAGATCACGTCGGCAGCTGTCACCGGACGGCCATCGTGAAAGCGGGCGTTCGGACGAAGATAAAACGTGTACACCGTTCCATCTTCGCTAATGTCCCATCCAGCTGCCAGATCTGGCACCAGGTCTAACTGCGGGTTAAACGTAACCAGCCCGCTAAAGACCAGACTATCGCCGCTTCCCTGGGCTGGATCATAGTCACGCGGGTTAGTCGACTCACCACCCAGTTGCACCAGTGTCTGATCGCGTGGCAGGCCATAGATATCCGGTGCCGTCAGGGTGACACTGGCGACAATCGCATCCAGCGTACTCTGCTGACGCTCAACCTCATCAGGGGGGCCAAAAGCCATAAATGTAAACAGTTGCCCCCCACGAGCTGTTGAAGACAGCACCAGCCGTACCGCCGAGCCGTTATCCAGACGCCCGCTATACGAGCTTCTCCACGCCATGCGGCCATCATCTAACGTGATCGTCTCACCCGCCGAGCGTTCAGCAACTGTGATCTCTTCCGCAACCGAATCATGCACCTGCCGGGTCGCCTCTTCTATGTCGGTATCAGCCGCCAGCGGGCTATAGAACACAACCACAAACACTCGACCAGATGGCGCAACCAGCCAGGTCAACGTCTGCGTGTCCTCGCCCGGCTCGGTGTTCCAGTCAGGTGGATAGGTAAAGGTAACACCCAGGCTGGGATTGACATACTGCCCTGGCTGCGGAAACGGCTCAGGCGGTAATGTCGCCGTAGGCCGCCCACTGCCGAATACGGTCGTCACAGATGGAGCAGGGGGCGGCGTACTGGTTGTCATGATCGTCGGATTGGCCACGAGCGCAACCGGTGTCTCATCCACACCTGGTTGGGTAGTAAGGGATCGGCAAGCGGAAAGCCAGAACACCATGAGCAACAGCAGGCTAACGCCCGCTGATCGCCGGTGCATACAACATGTCATCGTTGCACCTCATCGCTGCCGACGGTCGACTGGCGGCGGCGGGTGTAGACCAGCAACAAAACAGCGGCCAGCAGGAACATCATCAATACCGCACAGGCAATCAGGCCGATCGCAATGATACGAGGAAAGAGCGCGTCCAGCGGTGTAGACTGACCGGCAGGGAGTGACGGATCAGGCGCAGTGTCCTCGATCGCCACGCCCGTCGCACCGGCAACCGCAGTCGGATTAGCCGTGGCGCCGGTTGGCATCGCAACTGGTGGTTCATCGATCAACGCTGGCACCGCTGTCGCCACCGGCAGGGCCATCAGCGGCGGATAGGTTGGTACAGGCGAGGGCAGCAGGGTGGCCGTTGGCAGCGTACCCGCTTTCGTACGAGCCGGGGCACCCACCGCTTCGCGCCATTGATCTTCCAGACTGTCCAGATCTAAGCCGTACACCATCTGGAGGCCAGCTTCAATCGTCATCCCATCGCGCAATGTGCTGAATAGATCAAGCAGGGATTGCGACCCATAGGCGTTGATCAAAAAATTGACGATACTGTAGGACTGGGAATAGGAAAGATCAGCTTTGTCGGGATGTTCAGAGAAGCTTCCGCTTAACGAGCGTATCGACAGGAGTTGATCCTGGGCAATCGCCGTCTCCAGACGTGCCGTTGATGGTGCATCCAGCCCACCTTCGCCATACACGGCGATCCCTTCATCGAGCCAGGTCGGCACATTGCCCAGGCACGAGAAGGTGAGATGCCCCACCAGCACGTGGGTCAACTCGTGCGCAATAGTGCGTTTGCCCCACTCGATCTGTTGCGGACTGATGCCGATTAGTACAATATCATAGGCTGGATATGCCTGCCCCCCCGTCCAACCCGGCGCATACAGCACCGCCTCACGCAGATCGGTGGTACTGGCGTAGATATATAGATCTACTGGAGATACCGGCACGACACCGGTAGTGGCACTTAATGCTTCGAGTGCGATCACCGCTGATTCGAGCAACTCCTCGGCAAACGGTTGGGGGCTATCATACCAGTGCAGCGTTAACATGCCGTCGCTGATGCTGTGCCAGTCGTGCTGCTGGTCAAGCCAGACCACCTCATAATCCGCAGAGACCTGCTCGGTGCCGTCTCCATCGCGCACACGCCAGCGATACCAGATCCGTGCGCCAGGCGGCTCTGAACCAGACTGGCGCATCTCCCATGTCCAGGACACAGCCGTTGTCGTGCCGGGCGTAAAATCAGGAAACGCTCTGGCCTGAACTTGACCGCATGTCAGACGTAGCACCCCATACTCGAGGATCACCTGCGCAATCGGCGCAGCGCTTTCAATCTGGGCCTGAAACGTCAGCGTGTTCGGAAAATCGATCTCCACACCCTGATCGGTAATCACCCACGTCGATTGCGCCGCCAGGGGATGTGGGGGTAGCGCGACCCCGGCGAGCAAAAGAATCCATAATGTGAGCCATAAATGGTGCATACATTCACCTGCAAAATGATGGGCACCGGCATGATGCCTGTGCCAGGGTCGATGTGCAGAACGCACGATCATAGTCTACCGTCTCATGCTGCAAACTGCAAACACTAGACAAAACGTGGGGTATGCTATGATTTCTAGTGGACATGATGGGCTTCTAGTGGTAGGATATGCACAGAAAGAAGCGAGCGGTGTGGCAGCCAGGCATGTCCAGACCGACGCTAGCTGATACGCGGTTCGTGAGAGAGAGTTCTATGTCATGGGATATCAAGACCATAAGCAGCATGTCGGAAAAACGATGACATATGCCATACCGTGCGGCATTATTACGATCAGTGATACACGCACGTTCGAGACGGATACGAGTGGAAAAGCCATCCAGACAGCGCTGCTGCAATCTGGACATGATGTGGTAAGATATGAGGTAGCAAAAGATGACGCGGCACAGATCACCGCGTTAATACGAGCGCTGGAAGCCAGTGGATGTCAGGTGATCATTACCAATGGGGGCACTGGCATTGCACGACGGGATAGCACTTTTGAAGCAGTTGATGGGATATTGGAAAAACGCCTGCCTGGATTTGGGGAGATTTTTCGGATGTTGTCCTATGCAGACATCGGGCCGGGCGCGATGCTGTCACGGGCCACGGCAGGTACGTATGGACGTGCATTGATCTTCTGTTTGCCCGGCTCAACGGGCGCGGTGCAGCTAGCGCTGGAGAAGTTAATTCTGCCAGAACTGGCGCATCTGGTCTGGGAAACAGTGCGGCAATAATGTCCAGTTTCATCACAGTGAGGACAGGAGCATGCTGGATATGCACACTTTTAATTTTTCTGTTATTATATTGGCGTCGCAGCGTCGACTGTCGCGCTCTCAGTTAAGTTGTAAGGAGCCAGAGTGCCCATGACGACAGTAGAAGCCTTTCGTGGCCTGCACTATCCCAATAAGATCGGCCGCCTGTTCTACCTGTCGCTTGAAGAAGTGATGGGCGTGAACGGTGTGAAAGCACTCCTACGCCTGGCCGAACTACCACAATTCATTGACGCCTACCCTCCAAATGACCTGAAGCGAGAATACCCATTTGAGGCAATCTCTGCAACCTCAGTGGCCCTGGGGACAATGTATGGGCCGCGTGGCGCTCGTGGTCTGGAGTTACGCGCCGGGCGTGTTGCGTTTACGTTGGGGCTGAAAGAGTTCGGGCCATTGCTGGGAATGGCCGATCTTGCGCTCAAGCTGATGCCGGTCACGATGAAATTGAAAATCGTCTTGAATGCAACCGCACAAACTTTTGATCGCTTTAGCGATCAGTCCAGCACCGTCCAGGAGGAGCGTGGACAATTTGTCTATCACATTACACGCTGCTCCAACTGTATCACCCGGCCTGAGCCGGGGCCAGTCTTCTATCTCGCACGCGGGATTATTGAGGAGGCCACCGCCTGGGTAAGTGGCGGCCGGCGCTTTGCCGTTGAGCAGTGTTCGTGTATCGGGCAAGGTGCCGAGACATGCGCGTTTAATATTGGGAAGGAACCATTAGAGTAGGGTTGCTGCCGGTCAGGTATGTACACGATGGAGCCGGACGAGCTTCGCTGCTGTTTCGGCTCTGTTTGTGCTTGCCCAATAATGATTGCCTCCTCGGTGGTTCTGGGTGTTGGAAGATGCGCTGGTTTTTACTCAAAAGCATTCGTTTCTATCAGGTAGTGCTTTCGCCATTGACACCGCCAACTTGTATATACACGCCATCGTGTTCACAGTATGGGTATGAGGCGATCCAGAAATATGGCGTTCTGAAAGGTGGGTTCCTCACAGCACGCCGTATCTTACGTTGTCATCCCTGGGCACAGGGTGGCTATGATCCTGTCCCTTAAAGCACAGGAAGTATGCGGTCGTTTATCTCTCCATAGTTTTGCAGACGTTTCCCTGAGTATTGTATGTCCAGGGTGTCAGGGCCATCAGCACAAACTTCCCCATAACATGATAGCGTTCAAGGCACTAAGGAGCGGTGCCGAAAGGATAGAGCAGTACTCGTAACTGTTCATATTTGCAGGAACATGATGGCTTGCCTTGCGCTGCTGTAAGGTCTTTGTTGGTGGAGAAAGGTAGCCTCCAACAGTAGTATGTTCGGGTTATGGTGGCGCAGTGAAACTGGTCGCTCATATCTGCTGCTCTACATGTGAACCGTTATCAGTCCTGCTCTCGAAAAGGCGAATAACCTGACCACTTCGTACGTCCTGGCACATCAACCACCGCTAAGATGCTGAAGAGTGCCATCATCTCCTGGCGTTTACCGCATTATTGGCAGCACATGCAACTTTGTACCATGTATGTGCGTCTTACTCTATGATATGAATAGTGTGTGGCATATGCAATAACGCGCCACACATACAGCGAGAACCTGACAGCGTGTACTCGCTGTGGTTATCGACGCAGTAAGGGAGCAGACGTTGGCAGAACCATCGATTGAGTTGATACAGCAAGCACAACGCGGCCATCCGGAAGCCCTCCAGCAACTGGTGTTGAGCCAGCAACACTATGTCTATAGCATTGCGATGAGTGTGTTGAAAGATCCCGATGATGCCGCTGATTTAACGCAAGAAGCCTTTATCCGGTTGTTTCGGGCCTTGCCCCAATATAACGGTGAGAGCCGCTTTACAACCTGGCTCTATCGACTGGTGGTTAACCTTGGACGTGATGAACTCCGCCGGCGCGGGCGTCAGGTGCCGATAGCAACTTCCGCTGAGGATCAGGACCAGGATTATATCACTGACGTGGCTGATGATGATCGCTGGGTTAATCCCGCATTGGCACTGGACTCACAGGAACTTCGCGCCCAGATCCGCAGTGCGTTGAATCAATTGGAAGAGCATTATCGATTGGTCTTGACGCTGTACTATTTTGAGGAGATGAAATATACCGATATCGCTGAGATTATGGGAATCCCCCTCAATACCGTCAAGAGCCATATTCGGCGCGGCAAGGAGCGGTTAGCAACGATCATTGAGGCTCAAGAGCAACCGCCTACGTCCCGCCCTGTGCCGCAGGTGTCCACTGGAGCGCAACGGCGTTCATTGCCCGGGATCGCTCCGATGCAACTGCTAACGAACGTGGGGAGGAGGTGCGTATGAGCAACCCTAGCGAATTCCTCCAACAGCGGGCCGAAGAAGCGTTTGATCAGGCGTTGCAGGCTGAGTTGCGCTGGGTGGCGCCGCCCGAACTCACCACACAACTGCTGGCGCTGATACCTTCGATTGCTGTCACCCATGACTTCGAGGGCGTGATGGATGCTATGCAGTCGCCATCCTGCTATCGACAGCCAGAACCTCGGTATGGTACGCCTCTGCTGATCGTCACAGCGGCAGTGGTGGGTCTCTCACTGGCAATTGCCTGGCAGTTCTATAGCCTGATTGGGGCACAGTTAGGCCTGGAGGTATGGTGGAATCAGGTACAGGTTTTTCCGGATCTCGGGATCAAATGGCTCTATGATACCGTGCCCGTGACGCGCTACATCATGGCGCTGCTCGGCAGTATTCGTCATCAACTCCACTGGTTGTTGATGGCCGCAATCTTGTGGTTAGCTCTTGATGGCTGGACACCACCATTTCTGCTTCGACGTCAATCTTCTTCGTAGTAATGAAAAACCGCATTTCCACACCTGGGGTTACGGGGGCCTGCGACTCCCGTTCCCTTGTTTTTTGTGCAAGCCAAAAGCGATCGTTAGCGTAAAAACTGGACATGAGTTCTGGTATCTAAACCTGTGTTTTACGGTATAATAGGATCGCGTGTATAGTCAACTACGCCGATCTTCTGTCGTTCTGTACGATACTATCGGTACATTTTTTCACTACAGTTGAGATTATCAAGGAAACAGCCAGATGAAACGACAGCATGTCGGGGCTGTAGAGTATCGCTATGGCGCGATTGAGGCATTCCGCGAATACGCAGAGTGCTGCCAGGCTATTGCCGAAATTATGGTTGACTATGCATATGTCGTTCGTGTTGAGAACAGTGGTGAACTGTTCTGTGAATGGGTGACAGATACTTTTGAGCGTGTTGCCGGTTATATTGCCCACGATATGTTGCAGACTGTTGATGTATGGATACGGCTGCTGCATCCTGATGGCCGCTGGTTGGGTCAGAAACGAAACCAGCGCCTCCTGGCGAATCAACCGGATGTGAGTGAGTTGCGACTGATTACACCCAGTGGTGAGACACGCTGGATTCGGGATTATGCGCAACCTGTCTGGGACAAGATCCATGGGCGCGTCAAACGTATCTATGGAGCCGTACAGAATGTCACTGAACAGCGCCGCCAGATCGAGGCACTCCAGGTCAGCGAAGCCCACTATCGTGCGATTGTGCAGGATCAAGCCGAACTGATCTGCCGCTTTCAACTCTCCCAACAGTTACCTATGAACATCAGGTTATTGCAGCCGATGACACAACGTGTTGGCAACAGTGGACTGACCAAGCTATTTGTAACCATGAGGGGCAGGTGATTGGGTATCACGGGGTGAGTCGGGATATTACCCAGCAAAAACACGTTGAGGCGCAATTGCGCCTAGCACAGTTTGCACTTGATCACGCAGCTGATCTCGTGCTAGGTATCGATCGCCGGGGACACATCATCTATGTCAACCATACCGTCTGCCGTACCACGGGGTATGATCGAGCAACATTACTGCGGATGATGATTCACGAGTTGGATGCTGCGGCGCAAGCAGGTGCCTGGCATATCCTGCTCAACGCACTCGATGGGGCTGACACGCTGACCTTTGAAACCAGTGTGCGTCGTAGAGATGGCAGTGTCTTTCCGGTAGAGGTAACAGCCAATCAGATCGAAGTTGATGACATACCGTATATCTATGCCTTTGCACGTGATGTTACGGAACGTAAACAGATTGAGCAGGCTCAACAGGCGCACGCAGAACGTATGCATATGTTGGCAATCAATCATATTCATCTGTATGAAACAGAGCGCCAGCGTGTTCAGCAATTACAGACATTGCGGGATATCATGACCAAGATTATAGGTGAATTGGAGTTAGATAAGCTCCTGCATGCTATTCTTGAACGCGCTATTGATCTGCTCCATGCTACATGTGGTGAGTTGAGCCTCTATGATGCCCGGCACGATGATCTGATTTCCATGGCCTATCACGATCGACGTGGTGAGTATACAGGGCTACGTCAACCCTGGCATAGCGAGAACAGCCGGTGGGTGGTAGCAAACCGTAAGCCGCTGATTGTTCGCTACGGAGCTGATCCGGCTTTGCCCGCAAGTCGTTATCTGGGTGATTACCAATCGGCAGCGCAGGTTATGCTGTTGATGCCTCTGCTCGCAGGAGACGATCTCGTGGGCGTGATTCGTATTGAAGATGCTGATACTACCCGCACGTTCAGTCAGGCCGATGTGGAATTGCTGGAACTGTTTGCCCAGCAGGCCTCGATTGCAATCCAGAATGCCCGTCTATATGAAGCCGTGCAACGGCGGGCAACTGAGGCAGAAACACTGCAACAGGCGGGTGCGATTGTCACCTCGACATTGAATCGAGCCGAGGCGATTACGCGTATTCTGGAACAACTGGCGTACATCATTGACCACGATAGCGCTTCGGTGCAACTCCTGCGTAACAATGAGTTTGAGATTGTCGAGGTTCGTGGCTATGCCGATCCCCAGGCGATCATCGGCTTGCGTATTCCCTTAACCAGCCAGACGCCCAATTTTGTGGCCTATCAACAGCTGCGGCCCTATATTCTGGGTGAGGTACCAGCCGCCGACGTATTGTTTCACCCGGTCGCGCCACAGACACGTTGTTCCTGGATGGGGGTACCACTTATTATTCAGGGACGTATGATCGGGATGCTGACGCTGCATAGTCTACGCCTGCACCATTTCACGGAAGAACATGCCTGCCTGGTGATGGCCTTTGCCCCCTATGTATCGATTGCGCTGGAGAATGCCTGGCTGTTTCCCGAAGTCCAGCAGTTAGCAACCATCGATCCATTGATGGGGCTGTACAACCGTCACTACTTCTTTGAACTGGCCTCCAGTGAGTTTGAACGCGCCGTGCGGTATGACCGTCCGTTATCGATCCTGATGATCGATGTAGACAATTTCAAAAGAATCAACGATACCTATGGACATCTGGTGGGCGATCAGGTGCTACACTTCATTGCCGAACAGTGCCGTCGGGCGCTACGGGCAGTTGATGTCATTGGCCGGTATGGGGGCGAGGAACTGGTGGCGCTGTTGCCCGAGACAGACGTACAAGATGCACGGCTGGCAGCCGAGCGTCTGCGCCAGAATCTGGCACAGACAGCCATTTGCGTGGATACTAGAAACCTGTTTGTCACCGCCAGCCTGGGGGTATCTACCTATAATGGTGCGCGTGACCATAGCCTGGAGATGGTAATCGACCGGGCGGATCAGGCGCTGTACCTGGCTAAACATCTTGGCAAGAATCGGGTGGTGGTCTGGGAAGAAGATATGTTCTCATCTGATTCCGTGCCGGCTTTGCATCAGGCAGTGCAGGCAGAATGTCATAATCAGGCACAACCAGTGACACACACGATGAACCCATTAAACGCCAATCCTGGAAGGAGCGACTGTCTTGAACACGGGAAGTGATATAGTACTGCTGTCTGGATAACCGATGTTGCAAGGGATCTGGGGGCATGGTACAATTGAAACCCAAGAAGGCGATGGGGCACCCTGACCGCTCGTGGTCGGGGTGTTTTATGTGATCGGAGATACGCAGTCGCTCGAACACAACGTTGTTTTCGCTTTCAGCAGAGTGGTTCTTCAAAGCAGGGGAGCGGTCTGATCGTTCAAGCAGGGGCGTGTTCGAGCGCTTGAGCGCTTCAACGCTTCAATGCTGCCACAGGCGAAAAGAGCATGGGCTTCAAGCCACTGCGTAAGTCCTGTTATGTGAGAAATATGCAACGCACAGATATCCGAAATATTGCGATTATCGCCCATGTTGATCATGGCAAAACGACTCTGGTGGATGCCATGCTCAAGCAAAGCCGGATCTTCCGCGAGAATCAGGCCGTGACTGAACGGGTGATGGATAGTAATGCGCTCGAGCGTGAGCGGGGAATTACGATTCTGTCGAAAAATACAGCCGTGGAGTACCGAGGCGTTAAAATTAATATTGTGGACACACCTGGTCATGCCGATTTTGGTGGTGAGGTTGAGCGGGTGATGAATATGGTCGATGGTGTGCTGTTGCTGGTTGATGCTGTCGATGGGCCAATGCCGCAGACGCGGTTTGTGCTACGCAAGGCGTTGCAGGCCGGGCATCGAGCGATTGTGGTGGTAAACAAGATAGATCGCCCGCAGGCACGACCCAACTTTGTGGTCAATGCGACCTTTGATCTGTTTGTTGATCTGGGGGCAAGTGATGAGCAGGCCGAGTTTGCGGTATTGTATACTGACGCGCTGAAGGGCCATGCTGGTCGCTCTCCGCTCAAGATGGATGACTCGCTGGAACCACTCTTCGAGACGATTGTGGAGCGCATTCCTGCCCCCCAGGTCGATCTGGATGCGCCAGCACAGTTGCTGGTGACCACCAGTCTGTATGATGACTATAAGGGGAAGCTATTGACCGGGCGCTTGCATCGCGGACGGTTACGCCGAGGTCAGGCTGTAGTGCATATTGCCACCGATGGAACCCTCAACCCGGCCCGTATTTCGCAACTGTTTGTGTTTAGCGGGTTGCAGCGCCAGGATGTGGAAGCAGTCAGTGCCGGCGATATTGTGGGCATCGCGGGCATCCCCGATGCAACGATCGGCGCGACAATTGCTGATGCCAACGCGCCCGATGCGTTGCCCGTCATTCGGGTTGAAGAGCCAACGGTACGCATGACCTTTGGCGTCAATACCAGCCCATTTGCAGGACGCGAGGGAACGTATGTTACCAGTCGCAAGCTACGAGAGCGGCTGTATGCCGAACTGGAGCGCGATGTTGCACTGCGTGTGGCCGATACCGATAACGCCGACATTTTTCTGGTGAGTGGCCGGGGTGAATTGCATCTGGGTATTCTGATTGAAACTATGCGCCGCGAGGGGTATGAGTTCCAGGTCAGCAAACCCGAAGTTATTTTTCATGAAGAGCATGGTGTCATGCTTGAGCCGATGGAGTTGCTCGAAGTTGAGGTGGGCACCGATTATCAGGGCATGGTCGTGGAAATGCTGGGGCGGCGGCGCGGGCAGATGCGCGATATGCATTATCGTGATGATGGGAGTGTGCATTATGTCTATTATATCCCCACCCGCGGGCTACTGGGATTCCGGCAGCAGTTCTTGACGGCTACTCGTGGTCAGGGCATTATGAATAGCCTGTTTGCTGGTTACGAGCCGCTCATGGGGGAGATTGCCACCCGTGAAAATGGTTCGCTGATAGCTTCTGAGACGGGTACGGCTACCACCTATGGGTTACACGCAGCCCAGGAGCGGGGGCAGTTGTTTGTTGTGCCCGGTCAGGAGGTCTACGAAGGGATGATCGTGGGCCAGCACACACGTGACAACGACCTGGAAGTGAACATTTGCCGAAAGAAACACCTGACGAATTTTCGCAATAATCTGGGAGAGGATACATTACGCCTGGAAGCGCCGCGTGTTCTCTCGCTGGACGATGCGATTGAGTATATCGGCGATGACGAGCTGGTGGAGGTGACACCAAAGGGGTGGCGGTTGCGCAAGAAAGTGCTGGTGGCTGATGAGCGGCGCAAACAACAGAAGCGCCGCGATCTGGCACTGTTGTAATATACTTACTCTCTCATCTTCCTTTAATCTTCCCCTAACTTGTTCTTTATACCTTTCGGGCATACTGATATAACGGCTACCACGGTATATTTATAGCTATACTTGCTCTGTAAAATAACCCTCCGAGAGGTATTTATATGACGAACTCTGTTGCTGCTTCTGCGGCACGTTCCCAGGAATCGATTATCACCTACTTGAACGAGATCGGTAGTGAGCCGCTCCTGACCTTTGGCCAGGAGCAGGAACTGGCCAGGCAGTTGCTGGCAGGCACTGAGGCCCGTCAGCGCCTGGATACCGATACACGTGTGACCCACCGGGATCGGGCACGGTTGCAAAAACTGGTGTCCCTGGGCGAAGAAGCACGGGCACGGCTGATCAATGCCAACTTGCGCCTGGTGGTCAGTATTGCCCGGCGCTATCAGGGCCATGGCTTGAGCCTGCTCGACCTGATCCAGGAGGGCAGCCTGGGGTTGATGCGAGCAGTGGATAAGTTTGACCCGAAGCGCGGACTAAAGTTTTCAACCTATGCGACATACTGGATACGCCAGAGTATTGGCCGCGCTATTGCTGATCAGAGCCGCACGGTGCGCCTGCCGGTGCATCTGGGTGAGCGGATGACGCGCCTGACCCGTGCCCGCCAGCGCCTGGCACAAACGTTGGATCGCGATCCGACCTGTGCCGAGGTGGCGCAGGAGGTGGGTCTGACCCCGGAACAGGTGTTACGCACTGAGCAGGCAGCGTTGACACCCTGTTCACTGGAAGAGCCGCATGGCGACGATGGTAGTGGCGCACTGGGCGATATGTTGTTTGATACAACACAGCCATCGCCACTGGATCAGGTGGCACAACAGTTGCTACGCTCCGATCTGAACGAAGCAATGGAGCACTTGACGGAACGCGAGCGGCGCATTCTGGAATTGCGTTATGGATTGACCGGCGATCAACCGCTTACCCTGGAGAAAATCGGTCATCGACTGGATCTGACGCGCGAGCGGGTACGTCAGCTGGAGAGTGAAGCCTTACGCAAGCTCCGCGACCCGCTGCTGGGTCGCCGGTTGCACGGCTACCTGGAAGAGAATTGAGCGGTGCGTTTTGCTGCATAAGCCGGGACTGCGAGTTCCCATTGCTAGAGTACCGCAGTCGTGAAGAACTGGAATCCCGGCTTGAGACTGGAGAGGGCTCTGTCCAGTCCCAGGCCGGGACTCGAATGTACGATTGGCATGGGGTTGCTATAGTGATCCTAGATGTAGTATTATCTATCCACATTCTATCCACAAAATGTGGATAAGTCTATGAACGGTCGTAGCGAATGTGTCTTTAAGTGCCTCTGATAGTTTTTGCACAGACGTTCGTATGGTACTCCTATTAAGATGCGCATCACCGGATGCACATGTGGAGATATGTGCAACACAAAGCGCATATCTCCAACAAGCGACTCCTGGTTGTGTGTGCTTGTTTGAAGCCGCAGCATTCTGTCAATCTGCTATAATCATAGGGTACTGGTGAGCACGATGGTGGCGCAAAAAATAGAGTCATCCTCCCCGATGTTGCGCACCAATCGAGTTCTACATATGTCGTGCAGCAACGGAGGCCCGGCTTATGCGGATTGAAAAACATAGTTGCACTAGAGCGTGCGGTTGTCATACTGCCGCCTCCGGTGTGTTGCGGCAACACAGGCCCGGCTCAAGCGGGGACTCCGGTCGTTCATGCATCCCGCTGAGATGTTCAAAGTTCATTAGCCAGGTTGGAGCGATGGGCTTATGAACAGTGAGCGCCTGCTTAACCCCAACACCAATCCTGACGATGACGCGCAAAGTGAGAAGAGTTTGCGCCCACGCCGACTGGCCGAGTTTATCGGGCAGGAGAAGGTGGTGGAACAATTGCGGATTGCGATTACCGCCGCCCGCGGGCGCAACGAGCCACTCGACCACACGCTGTTTTATGGCCCCCCCGGCCTGGGCAAGACTTCGCTGGCAGGTGTGGTGGCGAACGAGATGAACGTCAACATGAAGATCACTAGTGGCCCGGCGATTGAGCGGGCCGGAGATCTGGCAGCGATTCTGACCAATCTGCAAAAGGATGATGTGCTGTTTATTGATGAGGTACATCGCCTCAATCGTGCGGTGGAGGAAGTGCTGTATCCTGCGCTGGAAGATTTCGCGCTGGATCTGATTGTGGGTAAAGGGCCAGGCGCACGCAATATCCGCCTCAAATTACCGCGTTTCACGGCCATCGGAGCCACCACGCGCCTGGCACTGATGACATCGCCACTCCGCGATCGCTTTGTGTCGGTGCATCGCCTGGAGTTTTATAGCAACGAAGCCATGCACGAGATTGTGTCCCGCTCGGCTGGCATTCTGGGTGTCCCAATAACCGAGAGTGGTGCGCTTGAGATCGGGCGGCGGGCACGTGGTACACCGCGGATTGCCAATCGCCTGTTGCGGCGGGTGCGTGATTATGCACAAGTGGTGGCTGAGGGTCAGGTGACGCTGGAGGTGGCACAGGCGGCGCTGGCTATGCTGGAGATTGATGAACTGGGGATGGATGAGAATGATCGGCGTCTATTGCGGGTGATGATCGAGTTGTTCAATGGCGGCCCGGTCGGACTCTCGACGCTGGCAGCCGCGCTGGCAGAGGAAATCGATGCTATCGAGGATGTCTATGAGCCGTTCTTGCTGCAGCTGGGCTTTTTGCAGCGCACGCCACGGGGGCGTATCGCCACCCGGCGTGCGTATGAGCATCTGGGCTTGCCCTATAGCGAGCAACGCGCACCGAATGGTAATGCAGATGGGCCGCAGCAGCGCCGATTGTGGTAGGACGATCACGTCTCATACTAATCTGGTTGCATTGCTGCCAGATTGACATCCCCTCGCGGGAAGCAGGGGGGATCCTGGGCTGACCTGCGATGGGACCACGAATACCTCGAATACCACGAATAACAGGTTTTTTTGCGAATGGGACAGCGGATTGGTATCAATTGGTATCAGGGGATCAACCGCTAATGGATCATACCCCTCGTTGTTTGTCCCACCTCTGTTCGCGCTGGACGCGCTGGCTGGATCGTCTGGCACTGCTGATTGTGCTGCTCTACGCATTGCTCGCCTGGAATGCCGAATCGGGCGCACGCTGTCTGCTTGCACCGCTTGACCTGACCTGGACGGAGATACAGTGGCGTGGAACGCTGCGCGTGGCGACAGACATCGGCTTTCGGCCCTTTGCCGATGAGCAGGATGGACAGGTGGTGGGCTATGATATTGACCTGGCGCGGGCAGTAGCGACGGAGCTAGGCGTCACGGTCGAGTTTGTGCCAACCGGCTTTGATGCGCTGTACGATGCGCTGACAAGCCGCCGGGCTGATATGATCGCCTCGGCACTGCCCTATGTACCGGAACTGGGCTATCGCGCCCGCTTCTCGACGTTTTATCTCAATGCCGGGCAGGTGCTGGTCACGCGTCATGATGCATTCATTACCGGTCAGGACGATCTGGCCGGGCGACGAGTAGGCGTCGCGCTGGGCAGTGACGGTGATGCCTACGCACGACGTCTGGCAGCAGCGGATGAGCGCATATTCCTTGACTCGTCCTATGGAGAGGTATCGAGTGCGCTGGCTGACCTGCGGTGCGGTGCGCTCGATGCGGTCATTACCGACCATGTAACGGCGTTGATTGCGGTGCAGAGTGCGCCAGGCTTGCAGATTGCAACGGCCCTGACGTTCGAGCCGTATGTGCTGGCCGTCCCATCGGAAGCGTTTCAGCTTCATGCCGAGGTCAACCGGGCGCTAGAAGCGCTTCAGGCGCGTGGTTTTTTTGAGGAGTTAAACGCTCGCTGGTTTCAGGAGTAACGCCAGATTCCGACACTGCCAGTGCAAGGCTGCATCTAGCACTCAATCCTAATACACCAGGTGGGATCCGCCTCTCTGCTATGTGAGTAATATTGCCCCTACCAGATAACCTGCATGGGAGTTTGTTCACTCTCCGCGTAGGCGCTGCAATTCGGCATACACTCCCTTCGATCACAATCAGACCGGATTGCGTGCATGATCCCTATCGGTCAAACAACAATTACCGCCGTAACACGGCCAGTTGGAGCGAGCGATAGACATTGACGGCTGAGAAGCGTCATTCGGCCTGTAAGCGCTGCAACCGGGCTTCAAGTTCGTGCAGACGTGCTTCAGCGGCAGCGGCACGGGCTTCAAGTTCGTGCAGACGTGCTTCAGCGGCAGTGGCACGGGCTTCGGCCTGGCTACGAGCCTGCGCTTCGGCAGCGGCACGGGCTTCGGCCTGGCTACGGGCTTGCGCTTCAGCAGCGGCGCGGGCTTCGGCAGCCGCACGAGCGGCGGCGACTTCGGTATAGTCGGCGATGGGCGTCCCCGCTTCGTCGTAGCAGACCACCTCGTCGTCCTCAATTCCCAGCCATAGGCGCACCGGAGCTAACCACAGCCACCCCCGCTCGTTCGGGGCCAACACCTGGTACCCGGTTCCGGTCTTCCTATATCCCAGGAGCCGCAGGCCCGGCTGCGTGCGTGTGATAACCGTATCAATGATGATGTACAGCGGCACGCCCACCAGGTCATACTGATCCAGTTTATCGGAACGATCCAGACTGGCGGTCTCAGGCGATGTCACCTCGATGATCAATGCCGGGCGCACGCCTTCCTGCGCCACATCAAAGGTACTCCAGTTGCGTTTTTCGCGTACACTGCGGATTACCATGAGATCCGGGCCGTGGGGGCGCACCGCCGGCACATCCCATTTGATGCGCACGTTGCGCAAGACCACAGCCGTCGGGTCGTTCGCCACACGCGCCCGCAGCACGTTGTACAGATAGACGCAACGCCGCTGATGGGCTTCACTATGGGTCACGTGATCCTCTTCTTCAGGATGCAGCACATCGTCCAGGGTTAAGGGCACCGGTACCAGATCCTCGTAGCCATCGGGTCGGAGACCCCGCACATACCGCCAGCCGTAGCGAAATGCAGCGTCGTCCGGTAGCGGCGGGGCGGCTATCCTAGCTTCTGGCAGTGTCTCGATTGCAGTTGTCTGTGTCACTACATGCACTCCCTTCGATCGCAATCAGACAAGATTACAGTTACTATAGCTATGTTGCATCTGGATGTCGATCGGCACAACGGCTCACGCCTTGAGATAGAAACCACCGCTACCCACCGATTCGAGCGTCGGGTAACAGTGGGTAGCAGTGGTGCATCGTAATCGTTCGGCACCATCAAGTCATTAGCTTAGGAACCCAGGCCCGCCGCAGCTCCTGATCGTGCCGGATCAACAACAACGGGCTTGTCCTCGATCAGCGGTACTTCGGCACCAGTCACCAGACTGACAGCACGTTGCAGCGCTGTCTTTCGATCCCGCAGCAAGTGATCGGCTGGAACATGGCTGGAGACACCCAGTCCAGCGAGTTGAGCTTGTAATTCAGGCAGTGGAGTAACAATAAAGACATGCTGGCCTGTTTCGACTGCATCCTTAATCGCATTCTCAATCGCCAACGAAACGGTGACATCAAGCATGGGTACATCTTCCAGATCAATGACCACGGCTTCATATTTGCTGATCACGGCATGTTGCCGGGCAATTGCTCTGGCGACCCCAAAAATCATAGGGCCACTCAGATAGAACAAGAGTACCCGTCCATTCGCTTTGTCCAGCAGTTGTTTTTCTTCCACACTTAAGGGAACGGCATCATCAGCATCGCTGATAGCCTTGACGTTTTGCGCCTGCAGCTCACTCAGATGCTCAATCGTCAGGATATTAGCGATGAATACACCTACCCCAACCGCCACGATCAGGTCAACGAACACTGTCAGCAAGAGGACGCCATACATAATCAACGTGGTTTGCAGCGAGACTTTATGTGCCCGCTTGAGAAAACTCCAGTCGAGAATATTGAAGCCAACTTTCAGCGCAATCCCGGCCAGCACCGCCAGTGGGACGGATTGGATCAAATTGCCGGCTCCTATAACCACGATCATCAACAGCATCGCTCGTGTCAGACCTGAAAGGGCCGTCTGGGCACCGGTCTGAATATTGACTACGGTGCCCATCGTGGCACCTGCACCGGGCAAGCCACCAAAAAGCCCGGACATCAGGTTGCCAATGCCCTGGCCGATCAGTTCTTTGTTGGACTTATGCTCAGTACGGGTCAGGCTATCGGCAATAACCGCTGTTAGCACTGTATCAATGCAGCCCAGCATCCCCAGCACAATACCGTCAATAATCATCACCGTCAACTGAGCAGTGGTAAAGGTGGGCAAAACAAGCGATGGCAGGCCTATGGGAATATTGCCAATGCGCCGCAGATCAGCATCAGCGAACACAGTTATCGAGACCAGCGTGCCCACTATCAGCGCGACTAAGGGCGGTGGGGCATAACGGTGCCATTTTTTGGGCATCAGAAATAAAATCGCCAGCGTCAGTAATGCGAGTGTGGTTTCGATCGGGTCAATTGCACGCAGCAGGGACGGTAACCCGGTCAATGTCCCGATCACTCCGCCTGGCGGAGCAGATTGGCCCAGGAAGGGGCCGATTTGCAGAATGATCAGGATCACACCAATGCCCGACATAAAGCCCGAAATCACACTATAGGGCATCAGCGTGATGTACTTGCCCAGCCGAAGCACACCCATGAGCATCTGGAATATGCCAGCGATCATCACCACGGTAAAGGCCATGGCCAGACCAAGCTCTGGATGCGCGGCAACTTTCGACGTAATAATCGCGGTCATCACCACCGTCATCGGGCCAGTTGGCTCTGAAATGAGCGTAGGAGTGCCGCCAAACAATGCTGCAAATAGACCCACAAACACCGCACCATACAATCCAGCTGCGGGCCCGGCTCCAGAAGCCACGCCAAAAGCCAGTGCCATCGGTAATGAGACAATCGCCGCCGTGATACCGCCAAACACGTCTCCGCGCAGGTTGCGGAAGTGTATGTCATTCGTAAGCTGCATATAAGCTCCCCGGTTGCTATTTTTATAGCAAGCCTATTGCAATGATCACCATGGTGTCCTGGCTTCAGCCTGGACGGAGCAAGACCTGGGCTGCAGGCCTGGTCTCCAGTCTTCACACCTGTATGGTGGCTTGCTATATCAAATCTCAGATAATGCCAGAATAGCGCATGCTGCGCACAGGGCGGCATACGCTCTCATAATCCAACACGTTGTTTGTGAACGAAGATAAAGCCAATGACAGAGAGGTGAGGGGTTGCAGATGTTTGTCAAATTCTCTGTTGTTTTTGTAGGTAATTCAGACGAATGAGAAACGAGAACTAACGTAAGAGCGTTTTTTAGCGGCATACAGACATGCCGGGTATTCGGGTGATACAGCACCTCCCTTCCAGAGATAGTTATGAATCGAAACCATGGGATTGGTGGTTGTGGCAGCTATCGGCTTTGAATAGCTACAGGGATCTGGAGGGCAATAGAGAGCCTATCCCTTTGACAACCATATATGTACAGTATACCATAAGTTTTTGTAGAATTTTAACATCTTGAGGATCAGGATGGGACTTGTGCAAGGTTATTGGGGCTGTGCTTCAAACTGGATCTGAGTAATCGCTCCCTGCCCTGGTTCAACCAGGCGGTTTCACCATAGGTCGATGATACGAGTCTATGTGGCATCAAACACGGCATCTACGCTGACGCGAAAGCCCTTGAGCAAGTTCGAGGTTGCCCATTGTCCTCGTTGAAAGACCCCATGCTCGGTATAGATCTCACCATCGAGTACCAGTACGGTTATTGTTTCGTTCAACGGATTGACGATCCAGTATTCAGGGATACCTGCCTGGGCATAGTCATACGGCTTTTCGGTAGTATCACGTTCGGGCCGATCGGGACTGACGACCTCGACCACAATGTCGGCACCCAACCAGAAGGCATCCTGATAGCGCGGATCAGCGGCATCGCACAGCATGAGTATATCTGGTTCGCGGAATTTGCCTGGCCGTAGCTGCAGACGCAGGGGTGCCACCAGCACTTTCCCTCCGAGCGGCTGGAGGGCCGCTTTAAACCATTCATAGAGGAAGAGCAGGATGACTTGATGTCTGCTGGTCGGCATAGGTAGCACCTCGATCGTCCCGTCAGAAAACTCTATCAGGTGATTGGTCTGGTTCGTGAGCGCAAGATACTGCTCCTCTGTCCAGAGACCCTGGAGCGGGAGCAGGTCAAGTTCGATGCCATCAGCACGGCGAATAAGTTTGAATTCTAGCGCATCTACAGCCATATTTCTTCCTGACCTTCACTGGTTCCATCCGCATCCTACCACAAGGGTGCGCAGGACTCAGGCTATAGGTAAGCATACTTCATGCCAGACCACCATATTTCGTACCGTAATCCGTCGTTCGGCAATGCGTGGTTTAACCCCAGCTATATCAGGTGTGATCTCAGTGTGTCGATTCAGAACGCTTATGTTCATAAAGATCTCTTTTCTTTATCTATAGGGTGCCGCATGGATGTTACAATTCTCCTCGTCTTAAGGAAAGTACGTGATCATTGCCACAACAATGCTGACGGTAACGGGGTACACTATGCACGCTGCTATTATACCATTCACCGTATATCGGCGGATTGACGGACGAGCAGGATCGCCGCCCTTCTGCGGATAATAGATCATTCACCTCCTGCCAACGATTATCGTGGCAGAAGATCGAGTAACTCTGCATCTGCCATACGTCCGTGACTGGGAAGATAGAACGCCGATGGTGGAATTTTGGATTGCGCGGATCTATCCCAAAGTACATATGCATTTGAAACCTCCTGGCTTTGCGAAAGCCAGTCGCATCGACTGCTCATGGTATGCAATCAATGCATCTGGCTGGGTTCTGCTCATCTGGTCGCAACGACCCAGTACAAGGGTGCTGCAATCACCTGAACGTGTGCTACATCCAGCTCAGGGATCTGTTGCTGAAGATGTTGGAGTGCCATACGCGAGTGACGTATCGGCTACTTCGATAAGCAGCAGCATATCATCAGGTGCGGGGAGTGACCGCATGTGCCCGTCATCACGGGGACGTGATACTGCAATGTCAGGTTGTGGTTCACCAAACTGGTTGAGTTGCAAAGAATTCTGAACACTGACCAGTTCCACGACAACCAGGATTTGGCTTCTTGAAGCCCCATTGTCTAGCTATGCAGTTGATTTATTATTTTGGACACGTAGAGAAATAGTACGTATATAATCAGAGATCGCGTTGTGTTTAAACTCTCGTTTTGTAGTCACTTTCATGTAAAACGCAGCAAATACTCGGAAAATACTATAGCCGACAATGACTCCTAAAGCATTGAACACGACATCATTCACATCAACGATTCTATAAGAGTAACCTAACAGAAGCGATAGGATAAACTGTGCAACTTCAAGTTCGACTCCAAGTAAAACAGCTATTAACAGAAAACGTTTAAAACTAACATGGGTTAGAAAATTTAAGCCAAAGCCAAAAGGAATGGTTAGAACAATATTTAAAATACTAATCCTAATAACCCTTGTAAGATCCGGGTATGGCCCACAATAAAAAGGTATCAAATTAGTTATTGGGTTGGGTGATGCATCTCTACTCGCTTCGGCAAAAGGCCCTGTTATTGCTATAGGGAAGAATACTTCATTAATGGCGAATGTGATATATATCCAAAAGATAGAAAAGAAGAAGAGATAGATAAAACTTCTTCCTTTTAAATATAATACAGTTGTGCATACAGCAAAGAACACCAGGCTAATCGGCCATCCAGCGTATGTCGTGCTACCGAATTCTATACCCATAAACATAGTTGTTTCCGTATTCCATGAAGAAAAGATCGTTTACCGCAGTAATTTATTATGACAAATCCGTATGCGTTCATCGCACGCTCGGCTTGCACCAGATAGAGGAGTAGCCGCTCAGCAGTGTCGGTTGCGCGTACCGCCTCCTGTTTATCTTCCCGGCCATCACGATGAGCGACATGGTTCCAGGCCATCTACCGGCGCACATCCTCCCACACCCGCTCCATCGCTTTTCACTTCTGGATGCGGGGCCTAGTGTAGTGCTTTACTGTTCTTAAATAACGATAAGTACACTTTAGCAACAATCCACCCGATTAAACTCCCGCCCACAACGGCAATAGGTATCCATTCGAACATTTGAGTAAATACTACGTACTTTACTATTGAAAATAGGCCGTTCCAATATTCTTGTGAACAACAATCCGTAATAACGAGATGTTCCATTTGATTTAGGCCCACAAACACAATTAGGTATAAGTAGTATAAGTAATAACCCATAATTGCCCCAACCCAAAAGGTGACCACTGAAATTACCGGCATTTTTGTTGACATACTTTTTCGCACCTCAACATACGCTACAGTAATGCCAGGAATAAGCCAAACAAAATATATTAACCCAAATATAACTACATTAGCAAACTTAATTTTTGGCATTAGAACAAAACCAAGTGATGTTAGCGATGTCTGTATATACCAATCCACTATCCCAAAAATAGTTCCTATTAGAAAATAAATCACTAATTCTGAACGAAAATCCATAAACCCTCGGGTTTAACCTATTAATATATAGGTCAGATTACATGGAATACGTTTGCGCGTTTCTATAGCATAAATAGGAGCAGTCTATAGACTGCTCCTGTTCAATCCTGGTGATCTTCAGCTAATTCACAAAGAAGGTCCATCCATACGGCCTTCCTGTGATGAAGTTGACGTAGGAGGTGTGCGTATACTGTGCGTCAATACGAGAGTTGATGGCACCGCGCCAACCGGTCCAAACAGCATCGAACGTGATCCCATGGTCAGTACAACTGCCTTGACCGCCTGTACAACTCCTTACCCACGTAAAGATCTCGCCACCACTCCTTGTTCGATCGCTTACGTTTGTGACGTTGCAGGCACTGTCAACGTTATAGCGAACTTCATAAAAGATCCGCGTGGAGTTAGCATCAGAGGGTCGACTGAGATAACTTCCACCAATCTGCTTGCCATTTACGGGATTACAAGCAGCTAACAAACTCGCAGAGCTTGGAGCGAGTTCGCTTCGTGCACGAAATGCGAGTTCATCTGTCACCTTGTCGTCTCGGTTTGTGTTGCCCGTCAGGACAGCGAAGTACGTTATACCCTTCTCGCGTACTTCACGATACACCGCCTCACGCGTGAAAATAACTGAACCGCCAGGACAAGCGTTGATATTGTTCTCGGTATCAACCCAGATTTGGCAATCTACCTCCTGAGTCTTATCTTCAGCTACGACCACTGGTGTTGAGTCCTTGATTTCCTTCCCTCTAGCTGAAGTGCTGTCTACTTCAAAAAAGCCCAGGAGGAGAAAAACTGCGACAAGGGTGAGAAATGCTTGACTATTCCTCATTGGTAATCTCCTTTTTGTCCATATCAAGCTGCATATGCGAGTATGTCGGTCAGGCATTCAAGTAGCGCCTTAGTTCGACTTCATCCATTTTGTGGAGCGCATCATGGCGTGGCTACAGGCTCTCTCATAGCCGGGTTTGATTACAGTATAGTTCCTCCTCCTACAATAGTTATAGCCGCGATTAACCTGCCACCGTTCGTGTAAGCCTTTTGCTCCAGTCTGTCACCCGCCAGATGGCAGGGTGTTGTGGCGGCATTGGTACGATTTCGCCCCGCCATCTGGCAGGTGGCGGCAACGCAGTCCATTCCTACGGTTCATCAAAAAGATGGCGCTCGCATGCATACCTGACGGCGGCGGTACGATGAGGCACCCCGAGCTGTTGGTAGATCTGCTCGAAATACCACTTGACCGTCCTGCGCTTCAGGCCAGGCCATCCTATTGTCCGCACTGTGCGGCCTGCGCCGATTGCGCCAATGAGCCAGGTAGCAATGTACGCCATGGATCACGCACGACGCCGCTGATCACGATCCAGTACCATGCCGGTGACTCCAACCGTCATGAGCCAGCAGCCAGACCAGGTGACGAGTGTTGTGAGCGTCGGGGGGCTATCAGTATGAAAGAAATATGCAGCTATCTGGTTGATGAGCATGACGAGCATATACTGCGTTGGCAGCGCCAGGAGAAAGGATAGCTGCGCAGACTTCAATACGGTTTGATTGTGCATCCTATGCTGATCGATATGGTTATACACCCAGCACAAGATGACACAAAACATGCTTGTGTGTAATGGGGTAAACAACAGCCATATCCACAATTCGACAGCATAGGGCATAGGGTTCCAGAGAACAAGAACCCCTACTGCAAGGCTTCCCATTAACCCGGCGGTGAGAACGAAGCTCTTCATAAGCGATTGTAATGATCCGCGATGGGGGAATTTTGGATTGCGCGGATCTATCCTAAAGTACATACGCATTTGAAACCTCCTGGCTTTGCGAAAGCCAGTCGCATCGACTGCTCATGGTATGCAATCAATGCATCTGGCTGGGTTCTGCTCATCTGGTCGCAACGACCCAGTACAAGGGTGCTGCAATCACCTGAACGTGTGCTACATCCAGCTCAGGGATCTGTTGCTGAAGATCTTGGAGTGCCAGGCCGGGTGTAATATCTACACCAAATACATTGGCATCGGCTGCAATCTGTTCAACCTGTGCTGCCTTAATCGAAGCTTCAATACTAACGATACCTTCGAGGGTCATCTGTATGTGTTGTTGTTCTTCAACACCAGCCATCATCTGTTTAAGAATCTCCAGCGGCAGCATCTCGCCGTCCAGAGGCGCACCAACGATGGTGATAAGCTGATTATGCGTGTCTCGCGCGACGATGGTGTATGATTTGACAGATAGCTGATAGGTGTTTGCGAATTGTAGCAACGCTTCAGGAGCAATTGCTTTTCTGAGAACCACATTTACAGGTAGCTGATCCTCTGGAAGAAAAGATCGAACTCCTTGCTTTCGCGTTTTTGATAAGAGATCTTCCAAACGAATATAATCCTGTTCCTGATTTAGGATTTGAACATAGTAGTACTCACCCATCTTTGATGCCTCGTACTGCCACGTACCAAAATCACGAGTTGCTACGAGTTGCTCGCCAGTATCCTGACTCACTGATGATCGCGCAAAAATTCCTGATGCAAACCCAAATGTCAAAGCAACGATACCGACGATTATTGATATCCCGATGCGATTATTCATACTGACTCCTTTTTAGAGATAACTAAGTAATCTTATGCGCAGGCATGCCCATATTTGTACTACGGGCATGCCCCAGCAGTATTGCTATTCGCTGGGATACAGTACTTTTGATGAAAGTTCTCTGAACCATTCCAGTATGTGTCGACATTAAATTGACCCTTTGGATCGTTAGTAGTATCAGTATCCTGATACCAGGCCTGACCGAAATAATTCGTATTCGCAACCAGGTTATTTTTGTTAGCAGCAATACGAACCTCATTTGGCCAGGTAAAACCACAGCCTCTCTTATAGACTGTAGCTGAGGCACCTGGCAGATTAGAAGCCGCCCAGCTAACAGCTGCCCACTTATTCGTACCACAACCTCCAGATGGCCCTGTATTCCCATCAAAACTGGAATGGAAGGTTATAGATACGGTTCCCGAATTCCCTTGCATCCATGCTATTGCTTGAGCATTCCATGTTACATTGTTTCCGACTGGTTGCGTTGCACGCTTACCTTGTGCATCGATCCCCCCGCTACCTTGCAGTCTTCCTGCGGTGGGAGACCAATTCTTTGTTGGCCATACAGACCCATATGGTTGATTATATTGAAAAGCAAGAGCATGTCCAACCATGAAGAGTGATAGTGCTATACCAAGCAAAAAAAGTGAACAGTGGTTCCTGAAAGAAGCTTTCTTCATACATCGAATCCTTTCGTATACTATCGAGAAATAAGCCAGAGGTCAGACAATGCCATTAGCCAGAGCGCATCCTGGAGGGGCAGGCGCATCAGCAATTGTCCGACCTTAGTCTCATTTGTCTATCGGAGACAACCCAAGAATAAACTTCATACATTTATAAATTACTACATCGTACATGCGTTGTCTAGACACACGCGTACTGTTTTTATGGTACGGGAGTACTCAGAGCCGGTCTGAAAAGGGGCGGTTTGGAGGGCTGTGACCTCCAAAAAACCTGTTTCTGTCCATCACGCAGCGGCGGGTAGGGAAGCATGTATGGGGTTTTGCCCTACACCTTCCCTGTTCAGACAGCTTCTCATGGTGCGGGAACATCGCTTTTCACTCCAGACCGCGCTGCCAGGCCGATACGATAGCGGCGGCTCGCGTATGCACCCCCAACTTGCCATAGATGCGGCGCATATGATTGCGTACTGTCTGGTCGGTCAGGTGCAACGCGGTTGCGATGCGGGCATTCGACCATCCCTGCAGCAACAGACGCAGAATCTGCTGCTCGCGACGGGTGAACTCCACGTCTGCTGCCGCAGGCAGCTGATACCTGGGGGGGTCGCTGCCCACCTCGTCGACTCTCGTACGTCCGCACGTTCCACCCTGCGCCACACGTTCGATGGTCGCCACCAGCACCTCCGGGGGGGCGTCCTTGCCGACCGACGCGGCAATGCCGGTTGGTAGCCAGGGACACACCGTTGGAGCAGCGGTGTCCGCCGTCCACAGCACGATGTGGGGCGGCGGGCGGTGGGATGGGTAGGCGGAAGCACAGTCGTTGCGCTGCAACGTCTGTATAAGTACCGCAGGCGGTAGGCCCGGCAGCCACGGATCGAGGATGAGCAGATCGGGATGATGCGATTGACAGGCCAGGACAGCGGTGTCCCAATCAGCAACTTCGGCCAGAATGCGCATCCGCGGCGTACGATCCAGCACCAGGCGGATCCCCAGGCGGGTCAAAGGATGTGGATCGGCCAGCACCATACGAATCAAAGTACCCATCAAGTCAGATCCTCCCAAACGAGGCACGGAACGAGCAGAACCAGGACTCCGAATGTCCGTGCGTAGTGGCTATAATCGCATTATGGTTACAGCATAGCACCCGCGTTGACCGATACAATGATGGGAATGTAACGATTATGTAACAGTTTTGGGGAGAGCCATCCGCCATGAATCGTAAAAAGCCGGAGTCCCGGATCGAGTCTGGGTCTGTCCATCCAGTCTCAAGCCGGGACTCTCCTGTACCATTGGCAGCGGTGTGCTATATCTGCTCTGGTTGTGTTTTAGAGCGGTAAATCAAAAATAACGCAGCCCCAATGATCGGGATACAGAAAATAACGACGGCCCATAACAAATATGCTGACATGACTATTTTGGGTTCAGATCGTACCAGTTGTATCAGTGCGATTACCGTGAGGGTGAACCATAGGAATAGGAACGTGAAATTACAAAGTTGCACGATAAATAAAGGCATATTATGCATAATAGCTATCTCTATCCTATAATTGGAAACAACAAAAATACAATGACATGCAATGCCATAAAAATTCCAATGATCAGCAGTGTCGCCCGTGACGGTTTGTCCTGATTCACGGGAGTGTTCGAAACAGCAAGAACGACAGCGATGAAAGCTAAGATCAAACTTAAAACAACACTCAATATCATCGGCACAGGCGTGATGTTTGTTCCCGATACTGGTAATGCCACGCTGATGAGCATGAGTGCCACCGCGATGATTGTGTTCAAGCGTTTATTTGGCATAGAAAAACCTGCTCCTGTCTTGTTCTTTGTGAGACTGTTTCATTATCTCAAATTCAGTCGGATTATGGCTGACCAGAATGATGAACGAACGCTCAGGACAGCGTATCCGATTTTGTCGTCCGTCGACTCAACGTCTGTGCAACGATAACTATCTGGGTATCACTATTCATAGTAACCGTTCAGGGGAACGTTCGCCAGAGGGGGTTGCGGGGGCCTGCGGCCCCCGCGAAACCCGGGGAACCTCCTGGAGGGGCACTGCCCCTCCAAACCAACCCACCTGAACGGTTACCTATCCATAAGGGTGCGGCCAGAGAAACCAGACCAGAAATCAGACCGCCCACCGATCAGACTGAAGCCACAGGGCTGAGCCAGGGAGCGACGGGTTGTCAAATTCGCATTCGTCACGTTGCCGACGAACAGTTATGCGGCATCGCCGGGCCAGGCCAGGCGTCTGTGGATATCACTTGACAATCGGCAGCCAGGAACGTGATCGCACAGGGCGTATCAGCATCGGGATTGAGCGCGACAAAGACGCCTTCCATGGGTTCAGTCCGCAGGGTCTGCCCATCATCGAAGGTCACTTCCATGGTGGTGATACACGAATCTAGATCGTCTTGCCTCACCAGCACGAATGCATCCAGGCCCGTGGGCACCCGCCCGTCGGGAGCTGCATCCCCAACCGCCGGCATGGCAAACCGTTGGCCGGTAATAATCCTATTATCGGCAACGGGATCATCATACACCGAGGCACTCCGGGCGCGCCATCCCCACCCGCTACGCCGGGTAAACGCATACACGAGTTTGGGTTGGTCAGCCTGGCGCTGAGTAGCCACCAGGACGACCAGTTTTCGATCATCGCTCGCCTCTTGAATCGTCACCACCTGATAGGTGTCCTCGATCTCAGCCGGAACGCCCAGTTGCCGCCGAACGGCTGCTTCGGGCGTTGGTTGAGTAACACAACCTGTGAGGAAGAGGAGTATACCGAGCAGCAGGCTCCTCCCCAGGAGGATGTTCCAGTTCATGGCTATGGCTCCACATTATTGATTTACAGGACTGACGCGGTGGTCTGGTCAACTCGCCTTTTCGCCTTCGGCAGAGCGGTACTTTTGTTGTTTTTCCCTCTAAATTTTCGCCTACGGCGAAAATAGGGAAAAGAGCGTTTCTTCCACGCTGCCGCAGGCGCAAAAGACGTTGTATTGGGGCGACCGCGTACGTCCTGTAATTTCCAAGACGTACGCACCATCAACCCGGGGTTCTTCATGCTGGTTATTCTAGCGGTGTCCCATACCGCCAGTGTCGGTAATGCCGGCCGACATTGCCCATCTCGACCTGCCAGCCGGGTGGGTTGGATGGGGTGTAGGTCAGCACGCGCCGCTCGTACAGTTGCACCAGCACATCTCGCTCCTGCCCGTTCACCGCACATTTCGTCCAGTAGCCCGAATCTAGCGGAAGCCCGACCACATACCGCCAGTTGAAGAGCGGGGCTGCCTGGACTGGGCGATTATCGACCAGCACCTGCCCGCCCTGGTTCAGATAGCGCCAGAAGACCCCTGGCACATTCATGCCTGTCACCTCATCATAGTAGGCATAGGCCGTTTCGGGATAGCGTTCGCCCAATGCCGGATCAACGCCACCGCCACCGACAGTGTACCAGACGGCCATAGCGGGTTCCCCGAGGATAGGGTATCCGCGTGCTTCCTCTGGCGTCAAATCCTGCCCCCCTTCAAGCGCCAGGATACCGCCCCGAGCAAACTGTCCAAATTGGGCATAGGTGGGGCATGTCGGGTTATTGGTCAGATC